>ERZ1669247.19-NODE-19-length-93119-cov-8.571940_pt1 | contig 93119 bp, 89 predicted proteins | sample MGYA00579297_ERZ1669247 | MGnify/ENA primary metagenome ERZ1669247 (study PRJEB41166, sample SAMN08046056) | hot springs metagenome | biome: hot spring; feature: acid hot spring; material: thermophilic sediment; isolation source: thermophilic sediment from acid hot...
CTGGACTCCGAGCACAGTCGCGACAGCGGTTTGTATTGTGTATCCCCATGGATCTTTGAATGTTAATGTCAAAGTATTCCACTGGTTTGGAAGAAGTTTACTGTTGGCTATCGGGCTCTGAGATGTGTAGGTCGCAGCGGCTCCGCCGTTTATAGAAAGATACGCGTTAACTCCGGATGTCGTTGTGAATGTGAAGGATGCGGGAGTCGTTGATGCCATGACAAGTCTCGATGGGATACCAGTAACATTGGCCGAAGGATTGATGAACGGCACCTTGATAACAACGGAGTTGGATCCGGAAACTGTCGATGCGCCTATCGTAACGGTCGCGTTGACGTAGAGTGTGTATGTTCCGGTCGCGGAAGGCGTCCATGTAAATGTGTATGGATTGGAATTGTTGTTGGGCTGAATTGTCTGGCCATTTACGCTTGCCCAGACCGCGAGTTGTCCAACCTTGTTAGGATTCGTAACCGTCGCGCTGAAGGTTATAGGAGCCTTTGCAACGTAATATTTGCCCTGATAATTGGGCGCGACGTTTATAAGGCTAACAACTGGCGCTGCGTATTTTGTAGATGGCGGGGTTACTGGCTGGGCCGAAACGATTGAAAACTTCTGAGAAGCGCTTCCAGGAGTCTTCGCTTGGCTCTGAGCGGTAACCGTCAAATAATAACTTCCAACTGGCAGATTTGTGAACGTGTAACTAAATGACCCAGTATTCTGCCCGAAGGCACCGCTCATGTTAAACGTACCATAATTCTGTCCATTTTGAACAAGTGAAATCTGGACGGACTGAATCGGGCTGTGAGCCAGGACTGTTGCTGTGACTGTTACATTGGTAGAACTTGTAGATGTGGGCACTGTTATGGTCTGGCTTGGCGCCGGTGAAACGATCGTTACAAGCGGCGTGAATGTGTCTATCTGCGGCAAAAGGAAACAGCCGGACAGCACAACCATAAGCAGGGCCACGGAGACAACGAGACCTAAAATCTTTTTACTCATTCATTCTCCTGCTTACCCTGTGGGTTGCAGGAAAACACCTCCCTTCGAGATGTAATTACATTTTGATTTTTTGAAAAAACACATTGCATACCATATAACCCCCTTTATGGGAGATAAAAGTTCTTTCAAGAAATTATATACTTAAAAACCTTATTTGTCAACGGTTTTTCTAAAAAATTAGAATGAATAATTGGTGCCGAGGGCGGGACTTGAACCCGCATGGGCTATTCGCCCACAAGAACCTGAATCTTGCGTGTCTGCCAATTCCACCACCTCGGCAAGTTTTACGTCATGGATTTTATCGTCAAGCAGGTTTTTAAATTCATCATTTTTTCCATAGTTGTAAATAGTATAACACATCATAAATCGCAAAGCAAGAGAAAATTGCATATTTTTTACGCTTTATCTTTAGAAGATTTTTGTTATATAATGAACTGAGGTGTATTTTGTGATAATTTACGGAAGAAATGTGATCGAAGAGGCTCTCAAAAGCGGGATATATATATCAAAGGTATTCATGTCAGACATAGATTCCGCCGAATTGAAACGCTTGAGAGAAAAGATAGAAAAAAGAAATTTCAAGATCGAAATCTTAGAAGACAGAAAAATAGACGAAATAGCCCATTCAAAGGATCATCAGGGAATCGCGGCAAAGATAAAGGATTTCGTTTATTCAGATACTTTTGAGATCTTAGACAAACTTGGCCACGATCCGTTTATCGTGATACTCGATCAGATTCAGGATCCGCAGAATTTTGGCGCTATAATAAGAACCGCGTACGGCGCCGGCGTCGATCTGATAATCATTCCCAAGGACGGAAGCGTTCACGTAACGCCGGCCGTCCTTAAGTCTTCTGCCGGTTATGCTTTCAGAATGCCGATCTCCATCGAGGTGAATATCGCGAGAACGGTAGAAATGCTAAAAGAAAGAAATATATGGGTCTACGCCGCTACGATGGATGGAAAGCCTTACTTTTCGATGAATTTCAAAGGGCCGGTTGCTTTTGTCTTCGGAAATGAAGGAAAGGGCATAAGAAGGCTTGTCGCCGAAAGGTGCGACGACAGAATTTCGATCCCTATGGTGAGGGAGATGGATTCTTTAAATGTTTCTGTCAGCGCCGCTGTAATACTTTTTAAGACTATGGAGATGAGAAATGATAATAAAGTTACCCGATGAGGTTGTAAGAAGGATCGCGGCGGGCGAGGTCGTGGATCACCCATCTTCGGTGGTAAAGGAACTCATCGAAAACGCCATAGACGCCCACGCTTCGAAGGTTAAGGTTTCTATATCCAACGGCGGAAAATCTTTGATAACCGTCGAGGACAACGGAGATGGGATGAGCGAGGAAGATCTTAAGATGGCCGTCCTTCCCCATACGACATCGAAGATCAAGAATTTCGACGATATTTTCAACCTCACAACCTTTGGATTTCGCGGGGAGGCAATCGCTTCCATCGCGGCCGTTTCAAAGTTGAAAATAGAAAGTGCAAATTCAGAGTCAGGGTCGGGATACGCAATCGAGGTGATAGGCGGAATAACCGGAGAGCCTTACCCCGTCTCGAAGACAAAGGGAACAAGGGTTATGGTAAGCGATCTTTTCTTCAATGTACCGGCGAGAAGGAAATTTTTGAGTTCGACGTCGGTCGAGGCGAGAATGGTAACCGAGATCGTCGAGAAGTTCATATTATCGTCCGAAATCGAGATCGAACTTTCGAGAGACGGAGAGAATATCTACAAGATTGTAGGCGGAACGGCGCTCGAGGAAAGAATAAAGATGATCTTTGGAAATTCCGATCTTATCCACATCGATAAAGAGATAGGCGGTATAAAGATTTATGGATATGTAAGCGCTCCTGACGTCGGGCGGCAGAACAGGCTGAATGAGGTTACCTTTGTGAACGGCAGGTATGTAAAAAGTCCATTTTTGATGAAAGCCATCGAGGCCGGATACGCCGAGCACCTTAAAAAAGGCGAGTTCCCTATGGCAGTAATATTCATAGATGTGCCGCCTCAGGCGATAGATGTCAATGTCCATCCGCAAAAGTTAGAGGTTAAATTCAGCGATCAATCGAGAATATTCGGCATCGTGGCCGGTGTCATAAAAGAAGCCTTAGCCTCTCCGGAAGTGTTTAAGATACCCGTAATCGAAAGCCCAAAGTTTGAAGATGAAATTTTGCCATACCACCAAAGTGATCTGGATGATCAGAAGCGCCGGCCGGATATCGAGCAGAGAAGGACTTTCGACTTCGACGCAACCGCAAGGTTTGAAATGCCACGCGAAGAGACAAGAGAAAGTTTATCCCAAACCCGCGTCATTGGCATTGTGAAGGGCAGGTATCTTGTAACCTACAGCGAGACGGCAATATACATTATAGACATTCACGCGGCCCACGAGAGGATCATCTTTGACAGGATAAAATCGGCAAAGATCTCCTCTCAAAATCTCGTCGAGCCGTTGCGGGTGGAATTGAATAAGGCTCAGATGGAGGCTTTCGAAGATCATAAAGAAGAGATAAGATCCTTCGGATTTGAATTTAAAGACGGTTTTCTTGTGAGCGTTCCATCATTCAGAATCGAAGACTGGAAGGAGACCTTCATATCGACGGTAGAGAATTTCAGAATTTCCTTTGCGCGCGATCCAAAAGAGGAATTCTTCGCCGATGTCGCGTGCAAGATGGCCGTAAAAACCGGAGAAAGAATATCCGATCCCGAGATCAAACAGTTGCTTTCGGACATAGACAAATTAAAAGTATGGTCCTGCCCGCACGGCAGGCCTCTCGTCTACTCTTTGGAATTAAAAAGGCTCGATAGATTTTTTGGCCGCTAAATCTGCATCCTCATTATCTCTTCGTAGGCGTTGACTATTTTATTGGTTATATCCGTCGTCAGTTGCAACATTATGTCGGCCTTCTCCGCCTGAATTATCACCGCGTGTATGTCAGAGGTCTTTCCCGTGGCAAAGTCGGCCGTCATTTGATCCGCTTTTTCGACAGTCGAGTTGACGGTATTTATGGCGTCTGTCAAAACCTTTTTGAAATCCGGCCCCGAAGACTGCGTTCCCGATCCGTTCGAGATGGTATTTGTTATCGGTCCCACTGGATTTACAGGGTTCACAGGATTAACCATTCATATCACTTCCCTATTTGAAGCGCGGCATTTGCCATTGTTTTGGCGTCATTTATGACGGTGGCATTTGCCTCGTAATTTCTCTGCGCATCTATCATATCGACCATTTCTCTCAAAACATTAACATTTGGCATCTCGACGTACCCGTCCTTGTTTGCCTGAGGGTTGGACGGATCATACACTAATCTAAACGGAGCGTTGTCCTGAGCGATTTTGACCACGGCAACACCGGCAGGCTCTATTCCGCTGGTGGTGCTTTTGAACTGCTCGGCAAAGATCGGTATCTCCTTTCTGTAAGGCCCGCCTTCCGGCGTCTGCGTCGTGTTAGCGTTGGCTATGTTGTTGGAGATTACATCGACTCTCAACTGCTGTGCCGTCATGCCTGAAGATGATATGTCAATGGCGCTAAAGATGGACATCGGTATCACCTCACACTGTCTTTAGAACGTCGGCATATCTTTTGAAATTCATCGAGGCGAGCAGCGTGAGCGTCTCGTATCTTATCGTGTTTTGAGCGAGAAGGGCCATCTGCTGGTTGACATCGACGTTATTTCCATCGTTACTTATCGATGTCGAATAATCGGTGTAGATTTCAGGCTCGATCTTTGTAGGATCTTGGGTTACCTTCATCATGACATAACTCGCCTTGAAGTTAGGGGTATCGGCATTTGCAATGTTATTCGCTATAACCTGAGTTGTCAGAGTTGATACATCCATGGCGCTCTTTAACAGATCTATGTTTTGAAACATTTAATCGCCTCCAGAGGATCTTTCTTTACTAACAATCCAAATTCCTAAATGAATTGGCTGATTATCAAATAGGCATTGAGCGCGATTATGGAAGACGCTATTATCCAAGACAAAATATTTGTGATTTTGCCATTTACAAGGTTGCCCATCAATTTTTTATCCTTTGTGAAATGAATAAGCGGAACAAGCGCGAAAACTATTCCGAAACTGAGCACGACCTGGCTGAAGACGAGGACATTTGTCGGATCCATCCCCAAAAAGATCACGATAAAGGATGGCACCATCGTTACAATTCTTCTTATCCATATCGGTATTTTGAATTTCACAAAACTCTGCATGAGAATCTGTCCGGACATAGTCCCAACTGCCGATGATGAAAGGCCAGAGGCAAGAAGAGACATGGCAAAGACAAAACCGGCCGACCCACCGAGCAAAGGTATGAGAGTCATGTAGGCGGTAGATATGTCCGACACATTCTGATGGCCCGTAAAGTGAAAGGTGGAGGCCGCCATCATGAGCATCGCCATGTTCACAAAGCCCGCTATGCCCATCGCAATTAGAACATCTAAAAGATTGAATTTGTGTAATCTCTTCAACTGGTCTTCATTTTGCGCCTTTATTCTATTTTCCGTAAGGGCGGAATGCAGGTATATGACATGCGGCATTACCGTGGCACCAAGGATCCCTGCAGCCATGTACACGCTTTCCGGTCCAGAAAATTTTGGAATTAAGGTTCCCCGAAGAACTCCAAAACCATCGGGTCTGCTCATGAATATCTCCGTTATGTAAGAAAAGGCTATGATCCCCAGCAGAAGAGTTATCACAAGTTCAAAGGGCCTGAATCCGTAATCCTGGAATAATAGAATAAAAACCGTTGCGATTCCCGAAAGTATCGCCCCGACAAAGAGCGGAACTCCCAAAAGCAACTGAAAGGCAATCGATGCTCCCAGAAATTCGGCAAGATCCGTAAAGATCGCTATAATTTCGGTCTGAACCCAGTAAAACCAGACAAGACCTTTCGGATATTTCTCGCTTATTAAAGTTGCAAGGTTCTTTCCAGTTGCTATTCCGAGTTTCGAGGAGAGCGCCTGTATGAACATGGCCATCAGATTTGCCCATAATATGACCCACAAAAGTTCATATCCGAAGGTTGCTCCTCCTTGTATATTCGTCGCAAAATTCCCGGGATCTACGTACGCGACTGAGGCTATGAATGCCGGACCCAAAAACGGCAAAAGCCTCGCAAAGCCATGCCCTGTTGCTGTCCGATCCAGTACCTTCCGACCGCGAGCGATCGTTTTTTGATCCATGTTTTTCATGGCATTCTCCATATTCTCACCGCTAAAAAAATGAGGCGCGCGGGCGCCTCATCACTTATTTTTCGTATTTCTTGAAAGCCAAGAACCAGTCTACCTTTTCGTAATCTTCCTTCATCCTCTTTTCGGCATCGTCTACCGTAAGAGGAGTTGGAACGATGACCTTCTCGCCCACCTTCCAGTTCGCGGGAGTCGCTACGCCGTGTTTGTCCGTGTACTGGAGAGCGTCAACGAGCCTTAAAATCTCGTCTATATTTCTTCCATTCGTGGCCGGGTAGTACAGAATTGCCCTGACTATGCCCTTATCGTCTATGACAAAGACAGTTCTGACAGTTGATGTTTTTCCGCTTCCGGGATGGATCATGCCGTAGAGATGGGCGACATTCATATCGAGATCCGCGATGACCGGGAATTCGACCTTAAAGCCAAAATATTTCTGAATCTCCCTTATCCACGCTATGTGAGAATAAACGCTGTCTATCGAAAGTCCTATAAGTTGAACGTTGCGTTTTTTAAACTCTTCCTGCTTTTCTGCGAAAGCCGCGAATTCAGTCGTGCAGACCGGCGTAAAATCTGCCGGATGCGAAAAAAGAACCACCCATTTCCCCAAAAAGTCGGACAGTTTTATCTTCCCCTTTGTAGTTACCGCCTCAAAATCCGGCGCCTTTTCCCCTATCAATGGTATCCTTACTTCTCCTTCCATTTTAAACCCTCCTTTTATTAATGCTAATGATTTTCATTTTTATTATATCTAAAAATAGTTACAATCAAATAAAGACATGTTGAATATTCGTAACATACAAGATCCGAACTCTGTTTGTACGAATAACAATAACTTTTGTATTTGAACTTTGTCTGGTATAATAAATGGAAAATAAAATTGAAAGGACATGACTATGAAATACGAGATCGTCGGAAAGCCTTATTATCCGATTTTAAGGGTTTCTATCGAGATAGGAGACCGTTTTTTTGCGCGTCTTAAATCTGTCTTTTCCTTCGATGTAAATACCAAATGGAAGGAAGACAAAAATGACTTTCATCTTTTTTACGTCGATACCTATTCTTCGGAATTGCTCATATCATCTTCGATTTACGGAGACATTTCATACGTAGACATAGCCGGTCAAACGCTCTACGTCAATTCTTATGCGCTCCTCGCATTTCACGGAGATCTCACAATAGACGATAAATGGGGAGGAGCCGGTGAATTCTTTTCGGACGAAAGAACGTACCTTTTGAAAATAACAGGAAAGGGTGGCATATTTATCCGCGCGAGAGGTATAATTTACAAAAAATGGATCTCTTCAACGACTTTTGTCAACGAGGAAAATATTTTAGCCTTCGAGCCTTCTCTCAATTACAAACCGTATCTTCTCGAAAATGACGACAGATCATTTTACGTTTTCGACGGAGGAGGAAATATGTACTTTCAATCGAGGGTTCTACATCATGAAAAAAATGACAAAAAGTAAAAAACCTGAGAGTATCACACCAAATACGCTCAAAGAGATGTAGATTATAAGTGATACCTTTCCTTCTATTCTTTTGTCTCTTTCAAAATGACGAAAAACGTGAAGATTCCAAATAAGCGATACAAGAGATGTTATTCCAACGAATGATATTATTATTGCGAGTATTGTCATATCGATCGAAAACGCGCCGTGACGGCGCGTTTTTCATTTCACTTCTTCCTTGAACGCTTTTCCGGGACGGAATTTCGGAACTTTTCTCTCGGCTATCTTTATCTTCTTACCAGTCTGCGGATTTCTTCCCTCGCGAGCAGATCTCTTGACAACTTCAAATGTCCCAAATCCTACAAGTTGAACTTTTTCACCATCGGCGAGCGCTTTTGTTATGCTGGTAAGAACTCCCTCGACTACGTCTTTGATCTCTTTCTTGTGATATCCCGTCTCTTCCGCTACCTTATCGATCAGTTCCTTCTTGTTCATGTTGTTCCCCCTTTCATCGGATGTTGGAAATTTCCATAATTATCGCTAAAATCAAGCATACTTCACGTATTGCTTAAATATACAACAAAATTTGAAAGTTGTCAAATATCCTTTATTACTGTAAAAACGCTAAATATCATAGAAAAAAAGAGCAAACGCGCGCTTTGTACGCTTATTTGCTCTTAAACATCGTTAATCTGAGAATATACCCTATTTTTAGCCAAATTTCAAATTTGCTTTTTGCGTTCGATCAACTTAACCCCTAAATACAAGTATTCGGACATGCTTATTGAGGAATTATCAGACCATAATTCCCGTCTTCTCTTTTGTAGAGCACATTTATCTGGCCATCTTCGACATTTCTAAAGACGAAAAACTGGTGGCCGAGCATTTCCATCTCGACAATCGCTTCATTGACATCTATCGGAGACAGAACAAATTTTTTAACTTTGACGATCTTCTGTTCTTCCTCCTCAACTTCCTTTACCGGAGGCTGAACCTTTTCTCTCTTGAGAGTTGTGTACCTTTCCTTGAGCCTTTTGAATCTTTTTTCTATTGTATCGATGCAGCCGTCGATTGAGGCGTAAAAATCAGTTGTCGTTTCTTTGGCCCTTATTATTATCGATCTAAGTTTCAGGGTCGCCTCTACAATGCTACTTTCGCGTTCTTTTTCAAACTTTACTTCTATGTCGGCCGAAGGATCGTCTATTATTCTTTCTATTTTTTCGACTTTTTTCTCAAAGTAGTTTTTCATCGCGTCACTTATTTCGATATTTCTGGCCTTGTACTGAATTTTCAATTTGATCTCTCCCTTCTTAAAATGCATTCCGAATCTTGACCGTTAGCGATCTTATATGATAAACTAAGAAAGTATCCGGGGTCGTGGCGCAGTTGGGAGCGCGCTTCCTTCGCAAGGAAGAGGTCGTGGGTTCAAATCCCATCGGCTCCACCATGTAAGGCAGGAAAAACCTGCCTTATTTGTTTGCCGCCAGTTCGGCCTTCCTTTCTTGAATTATCTTGTCCTGAAGGTTCCTCGGCACCTCTTCGTATCTCGAAAATTTCATGGTGAAATATCCCTGGCCGCTCGTCATCGAATTCAATTTAGAAGAGAAGTCAAGCACCTCAGCAAGAGGAATTTCGGCTTTTATGACCTGATACCCATTTTCAACGGATTCCATTCCCTGAATTCTTCCGCGCATCGAGTTAACGTCTCCCATTATGTCTCCAGCGTACCTGTCCGGCACGTAAATCTCAACGCTCATTATGGGCTCTAAAAGCGTTGGATTGCCATTTTGCATTCCTATCTTGAATGCCTGAATAGCCGCTATCTGGAAGGCTATATCCGAAGAGTCAACCTCATGGTAGGATCCGTCGTACAAGATTACCCTTACGTCGTCAACAGGATATCCGCCAAGCACTCCCGCCTTTAGGGCCTCTCTTATACCCTTTTCAACGGAAGGAATGAAATTCTTTGGTATGGCGCCGCCGAAGATCTTGTCAACGAATTCGAATCCCTTTCCTCTCTCGAGCGGCTCGAGTTCTATTTTGACGTGGCCGTACTGGCCGTGACCTCCGGTCTGCTTTTTGTGTTTGTATTCGGCATTAGATTTTTTCGTTATCGTTTCGCGATACGCTATCTTTGGCTTTCCAAGTTCGACCTCAACTCCAAAGTTCTTCTTCAATTTCTCAAGGGTAGCCTCAAGATGAACATTTCCTATTCCCGATATGACTATTTCGGAAGTCTCCGGATTGAATTCCACGTGGAAGGTCGGATCTGATTCCGCGAGTCTCGTAAGGCCATTCGTTATCTTGTCTATTTCGGCCGCGTTTTTGGCCTTTACGGATTTAGATATCATCGGATCTGGGAACTGGTATATCTTTTTAACGCTTATCTGATTTGCGGTATCGCTTAAGAAGTCTCCAACCTTGCTGTCTTTGAGTTTCGGCACCGCCCCTATGTCTCCGACGGTGAGTTCTGGCACTTCATTCTGCTTCTTTCCAAATGGCACGTAAAGATGGTTTATCCTTTCACTTGATTGCGTTGTGCCGTTGTATATAGTGTCTCCGGCCTTTATCTGGCCTCTTAAGACTTTGACGTATGTCAGTTTTCCTATGAAAGGATCGACTGTGACTTTGAAGATCAAAGCGGCAAAAGGACCCGCCACATCTGGCTTTATGTCCGCACCTTCCAATTTCAGAGGAACGTCGAGAGGGGATGCGCCAAATTTCTGAAGGCCTTCCATGAATTCGTTTATCCCCATTCTTTTTACCGCCGATCCGCAAAAGACCGGCACGATCTGATTTTCTCTATACCCTTTTGAAAGGGCTTTAAGGAGATCGGCATTGTCTATCGGCTGATCTGAAAGGTACTTTTCCATAAGGCCTTCGTCCTGTTCGACGGCTGCCTCGATCAATTCAGTTCTGTACTTTTCGACTTTTTCTTTTAAATCGGACGGTATTTCAGAGACAGATACCTTATCTCCCGAATAAAGATAGGCTTTCTGGGATATAACGTCAACGATACCCTTAACCTTAAGGCCCTCTTCAAGCGGAAAGTTTATAACGGCAACATTTTTCTTCGCGAGTTTTTTGGACTGTTCAACGGTTTTATCGAAATTGGAAAATTCTTTATCTATGCCATTTACAAAGATCATCATTGGTTTTTTGTAATCCTGGGCAATTCTCCATGTCTTTTCCGTCTGGACCTCAACGCCACCTGCCGAATCCAAAACCGAGCACACGTTATCGGCGACAAGTGTTGTAAGTATTACTTCGCCTATGAAATCGGAAAATCCCGGCGTATCGATCAAAAAGTACCTGTACCCTTCCTTTTCAAAAGTGGCGATTGACGCGTTGATACTCGTTTTTCTTTCAATTTCAACGGGATCAAAATCCATGACGGTATTTCCCTGATCTACACTTCCCATTCTTTCCGTAATTTTATTGTTGAAAAGTATAGACTCACACAGGGTTGTCTTCCCACTTCCGTTATGACCTATGAATGCAATGACTCTTTTCTTCTCGACAGCGATCACCTGTCAACACCTCCAGTTGTTTTATCGATTTCAATCCAGAATAGACCGACACCAAGATTGCCATTGACGACCTTTCCATCAACAATCATAAATATATCCCGACCAAGATAGAAAGCATTTGAAAAGTCCATGTTTAAAAGAATGTCCGAAACAGTTCCAAGATCCTGTTCTCCCTGAATGTAGATGAAATAAAGTTTCCCATCCTTAGTTGCAACGACGTAAAAATCCTTCGAATAAATCGAATTCAGCAAAGGCATTTTAGAAGAATCTTGAATCATCATGGTTTTGCCCTGAAGCGTAAAAACAGAACTCTTTATGTAAAATGGTACAAAAAAATTCACAATTTGTCCTGTCTTTACGTCATTCCAGAAAATAGTAGAACTTTTATTTATAGAGAGCACATAATAATTCGATCTTGGAATATAATCTGTCGATATAACCCTGCCATCTTTTATCTGAACGTAGAGCCTGTTTGAAGAATCGAAAACCTCCTGTCCCGGTGTGTAAAGGATCACGTTACCAGAATTTGAATTTACTCCGTCTATTACAAATGGAATGTTTCCTATGTTAACCGTTATGACCTGATCTGTTTCAATTATATCAAATTTTTGTCCATTCCATGTCAAAATAGGAGATCCGTTAGGTGGCACAGCGTATAGGCGATCATTCGCGTATATCAACGGAGTGGACGATTCAAACCCCACAACGGCCAAACTGTTATTTCCAGCCAAAGAAATCATCGAATTCGCGCCGGAATATTTAATCTTCAAATTGGCCGACGGAGGAATTTCGATCATCTTCAAATGCACGCTCTTTCCAGAAAGCGATGTCGAGATGGCTGTTTTGTACACGAGTCCATTTCCAAAGTCTATTCTTTCCGCATTCTGAACAGGCAGCGTTGGCGTACCTGTGGATGTTTTCACGGTCAGTGTAGAATAAAAAGTTACAAGATATTCGACGGAAAACTTCCCATCTTTCTCAACGACAAGAGGAGAATCTGGATGGATGTAATCAGGAGAAAATTTTACAGGAAAGATCTTTATGTCTGTTAGAATCCCGCTACGGGAAACTTTAATGATTCCGTCCGGAGGAATTGTATTGAAAAAGATCGTGAACTGGTGACCGTAAAGTATCGCGCCATTTATCTCGAGCGCCGGAGGTCTTTTTATTATGAAGATGCCATCTGTCTCTTGAGTGTAGTCGGCACCAAGCAGAAGTGAAAGGCTTTCAACCGATATGAGAGGATTCTGAGCATTGCTCGCGGCATTTGAAAGCGCGTAAAGGGCATCATAGAGTCCTTCTCCGCTTGACGCATTGAAAGATACAAAATTTTGATTCCACTCCACAACGCCCATATTACCCTTTACAGACCATTTCATATTCCAAAAATCCGCGACTTTTTTAAGTTGAACAAACGGAGTGCCTTTCCAGTAAATTATATCCGAAACTTTCGTGATATTCTGCCCATCGACAACGTAAAGAGACGAGGCGAACAAGAATACCGGAAAGAGTATAAAAAACAAAGCGAACCCTTTAATCAACGACACCGTGCACTATCTCCACCTTTTTTGGTCTGGATTTTGAGATTTTGTAAGATTCCTTAACGAGTTTTATTGCCTCCTGAAGCTTTTCTTCGGAATTGTAATAAAGCGTGCAAAGCACATCTGAGTGCTTCACCTCATCTCCTGTCTTCTTTCTCAGTCGGATCCCCACAGACAGATCTATCACGTCTTCTTTCTTCTCGCGGCCCGCACCCAATTTCATCGAGGCTATTCCTATCTTCTCCGCGTCCATTCCACCCACATACCCAGAACTTTCGCATCTTAAATCGTACGTTTTCTTCGATATCCCAAGCAAAGACGTGTTATCGACAACGCGCGGATCTCCTCCCTGCGCCATTATCATCTCGCGCATCTTCTCAAGGGCTTTCCCTGACTTTATAGAGTCTTTGAGCATCTCTCTCGCCCGAGAAAGGTTATCGCTTATCTTTCCAAGTTTGAGCATCTGGGCTCCAAGTTCGATGCACAGTTCTTCGAGATCATCGGGACCTTTTCCCTTAAGCGTCTCTATTGCCTCCTCTACTTCTATCGCGTTTCCGACCGTATATCCGAGAGGTTTATCCATATCAGTTATAAGCGCGACCATGGACTTCCCATGCCTTTTCCCTATATCCACCATCGCGCGCGCAAGGTCTGTCGCCGAAGATATATCCTTCATGAAGGCTCCAGACCCTACCTTCACGTCTAACACTATCGCGTCCGCACCGGCGGCAAGTTTCTTGCTCATGATGCTTGAGGATATCAAGGATATCTCGTCAACTGTGGCCGTGACGTCTCTGAGCGCGTATATCTTTTTGTCTGCCGGCGCTAAATTGGCAGTCTGGCCGACCACGGCTATGAGATGTTCCTTAACACACTTCTTGAATTCTTCTTCGCTTAAGGCTGTCCTAAAGCCCGGAATCGACTCTAATTTGTCGACAGTTCCTCCCGTATGGCCCAAACCGCGTCCAGACATCTTCGCAACAGGCAGACCGCACGAAGCAACCATCGGGGCGAGCACAAGCGTTGTCTTGTCTCCGACTCCTCCCGTCGAGTGCTTGTCTACCTTTACTCCCGGTATAAAGGAGAGATCTATCGTATCTCCGGATCTCGCCATTACCTCGGTAAGGTTGTACCTCTCTTCGGCATTCATGTGCCTGAAATAGACGGCCATCAAAAAGGCCGCCATTTGATAGTCGGGAATCTCACCCTTTACAAAACCATTCACCATGAATTCTATCTCTTCTTTTGAAAGTTGATGGCCATCTCTCTTTTTCAAAATCACATCGTATGCTCTCACGGTATCACCTCAGCATGTTTTCTCGATTATTACCTTAACAATGGATATAAAGCGCTTAGAAACACTGTTCGCAACGTCAAGGACTTCTTTTTCCGAAAGAGGCTGCGAAAGGACGCCGGCAGCCATATTCGTAATACAGGAGATCCCAAGAGTTTCGATTCCAACATGGTTGGCCTTTATGATTTCGGGGACCGTTGACATTCCGACCATGTCCGCTCCTACCTTTCTTAACATTCTTATCTCCGCCGGCGTCTCATAACTCGGACCTAACATCGATGCGTATGTGCCGCTTTCGAGTCTCTCTTTCATGCTTTCGTAAATCGCATTATTGGCTTTATCGATCCACAATGCAGAAAGCGGCGAGGACATATCTGGAAATCTCGGCCCTATCTTTTCGTCGTTGGGACCGATAAGAGGATTCCTAAAGGAAAGATTTATTATGTCCTTTATGAAGACAAGTTGGCCTGGTTTGAATGAAAGTTTTATTCCGCCCGCCGCATTGGTGACGATGAGCTTTTTTATTCCTATTAACTTCATGACCTCTACCGGATAAACTATGTCGCGGGGCTTATAACCTTCGTACATGTGAAAGCGCCCGTTCATAAGAAGGACATATTTCCCGCTTACCTTTCCGTAGACCAGTTCTCCGGCGTGGCCGGGCGCCGTTGATCTCAAAAAGTTAGGTATTTGCGAGTAAGGAATTCTTACCGCCTCTTCAACTTCATAGGCGAGTTTCCCAAGGCCGGATCCGAGTATTACCGCAACGTCGACCTTCCCAATCTTTGACTTTAAAAAATCAACGCTTTCTTCTATCATTTCAATTCCTCTCCAAGGCGCTCTATGACCGATTCAAAGATCTTTGCAATCTGAACGCCCGTTTTGTTTGCGACTTCTAAAACCTCTTCGGCGGTGAGGGGTTTCAATCCTTCCGGTATGGCTCTGTCCGTTATCGCGGAGACAGCCAGGACCTTTATTCCTCCGTGATTTGCGACTATCACCTCGGGCACTGTCGACATTCCAACAGCGTCCGCTCCGAGAAGTCTAAACATTCTCAACTCGGCCGGCGTTTCAAAGGAAGGGCCTGAAACGGCAACGTATACGCCTTTGTAATAAGGGATAAGCAATTCCTTCGCCGCCTCTTCGGCCATTGAGATGAGTTCCGCGTTGTAAGCCTCGGACATATCCGGGAACCTCACTCCCCATTCATCTATGTTCTTGCCTATGAGCGGGTTGTCTCCCATGAAATTTATATGATCGGTTATTATCATCGGATGGCCCGGCTCAAATGTGTGGTTTAGCCCGCCGGCGGCATTCGTCAGAAAAAGGTATTTGACGCCCATTATCTGGAAAACCCTTATTGCCATCGTTACTTCCTTCATGGAATATCCTTCGTAAAAATGGAATCTTCCATTCATAAGAACCGTATCGATACCTTTCCATTTTCCGAAGATCAACTCTCCGGCGTGGCCGGGCGCCGTTGAAACGGGAAAATGCGGAATTTCAGAATACTTTATTTTGGTTTGATCAGTGAGGCTTTCCTTTATGACAGAAAGACCGGATCCGAGGACAATCGCAATCTTTGGGTTTGATCTCACCCTTTTCTTTAAAAAATCAACCGATTCTTTGACCATCTGAACGTAATCCATCTGAATTTCTCCTTTCAACGAATTTTTTTCTCCAGTTGCCTCCATTAAGGTAATCGAATTTTACTCCCTGATATTCTGAATTTTTCATCATCTCTTCCTCTATCAATTTTTTCGCATCGGCATAGGTTAATCCTATTGAATAAAGCGCATTTTGCGGGGGAGTGGATATTATCCTGTGTATAACGATTGAAGGATCGAGATATGAAAGAAAGGCGCGCGCCCTTTTTATGTATTCATCGGCGCCGAATGGCTTCAGCCTTCCTTCAAGGTAATCAATTCCCATCTTTGTGCCTTTGACTATGTAGAGAGAATGCATCTTGACGCCATTTACCCTTAAAGCCGAAAGAATCTTCGCGCATCCTATCTCATCTTCTATCGTATCCGTTGGAAGATCAAGTATAACATGAGCGATAACTTCGAAGTTATACCTTTTGGCTCTAAGGACCGCGTCTATGAACTCTCCGACCGAATGACCGCGATTTACGTATGAGAGCGTATTCTCATTTATCGATTCAAGGCCGAATTCGATGAATATATCAACGTGCCTTTCATCGGAGATCTTCTTAAGCAGAACGGCAATCTCTTCAGAGAAGGCATCGGGCCTTGTCGAGATATCAAGCGCCACAACGCTTTCGACAAGAGCCTCGTTGTAGACCTTTTCCAATTCTTCGAGAGGGCCGTAGGTATTTGTGAATGATTGAAAGTACGCCATGAATTTTTCCGCCTTGTACTTTTGCCGCGCGATCTTCATTCCCTCTAAGATCTGGGCGCGAACGTCCAAATTCCTGAATTTGTTCCCAAAACCGCTTCCGGTCTCCTCGCAAAAGGTGCATCCGCCAAATCCCGCCGTTCCGTCTCTGTTGGGACACGTTCTAAAATAAGATATCGAGACCCTCTGGACTCTCGTGCCGTATCTTTCTTTGAGATAATGAGAAAGTTCTCTGTATATCAATTATTTGCGCCTCCAAACACGCTCATGAAATTCTGAACCTGGTCTTTGATGGGATAGAGCGATGACGGATCTTCAGATTCGAGAATGAAGATCGTGTAATGCGTGTACCATGCAAGGTATTTCGAAGTTTTTAACCCTCCCGAAAACCACCATAAACTGCTGTTGAGCGCATTCCATGTGCCGCTCTCCTTTTTTGCAAAAGCATACCAGAGATCGTGCATTTCAAATGTGCTTTGAAATTCCGCGGCGTAAAGAGAGACGGTAGATGATGTCGAAACGTACGTTGCAAAGACGCTTCTTATTATTCCCTTCGATCTGTATCCCATAAACTGAGAGGGCTTCACTATTATCTCGTAAGTCTTAACTTTGTAATTGGACGGGACAAAATTTCTCATCGTGCTTATATTGTACTTGTCAAAAAAACAGCCGCTTAAAATCGTCATCAAAAAAAGCGTTTCAAATCCGAGAATTAAGATCGGTATAAACTTTTTCGAAATCTTCTATCACCTTCTTTTCATCGACGGTAATAAAACCTTCATCGTATATCCATCTACCACCTATCATAACCTTTTTTATGGCAGGCGTGTCAAAAGAATAAACGATATGGGAAAGTATTTTGTCCGACGGAATTGTCGAGATATCGTGTGGATCTATGACGATAAGATCCGCAAGCATTCCGGCTTCGAGAGATCCTATATCAAATGGCAATGCCTTTTTCGCATTCGATGTTGCCATCTTTATCGCCTCTTCAACTTTTATGAGTTTTGGATCTCTTTCTTTCGCTCTTTGAAGGAGTATCCCAAATTTCATCTCATCGAATATGTTTAAGGCATTGTTTGAAGCGGCCGAATCCGTTCCGAATGTCACGTTGACTCCCAGATCGAGAGCCTGAATTATCGGGGCTATTCCATTTCCAAGTTTCGCGTTCGAGGAAGGATTGTAAGAAAGTGTTGATCCTCTTTCAGAGATCAATTCGAGTTCTTTACGGTCGAGATGCGTGCCATGGGCTATTATCGTTCTTTCGTAAAACGCGCCTATCGAATCCAAAAAATCAACGGCTTCCATACCGTTCTTTTTAAAATTCTCCCTCTCTTTAGGAGATTCGAGAAGATGAAAGGTAAGAGGAAGAGAGTATTTTTTTGCCGTATCCACCGCATCTTTGAAATAAGGCATAGAGCAGGTGTAGAGCGCGTGGGGGCCAAATCCGCCCTTTACAAGCGGATCATCGATATGTTTTTTCGCGAAATCCTCTGCGAGATGGAGTTTCCTCTCTCCCTTTCCGTCTGTATCGGCAAGGCCGCGCGCCACAATTCCCCTTATTCCAATGTCTTTCGCTGCCTGATATATCGCGTCTTCGTGGAAATACATGTCAACAAAAGTCGTTATGCCGTGTCTGACCATCTCCATGAAACCGGCAAGACTTCCTGTGTAGACATCATCCTCTGTTAACTTATCCTCCCGAGGAAAGATGTAATTGAATAACCAGTCGTTGAGATCGACGTCTTCGGCAATTCCTCTAAAGAGCGTCATTGCGGCATGGGTATGCGTGTTGATAAGACCGGGCATTACGATCATTCCATCGAGGTTCATTTCATCGCCCATTGCAAAATCAACAATTCTGTCCCCTTCCACGAATATATCGGTTTTTTTCAGGGACATATCTTTTCCAAGGACGGTGGCATTTTTAAGAACAAGACTCATTTGAGATCCCTCAGTTTTTTGTATGATTTAACGTATTTATCGTATAGAGATCTTATATCTTCATCTGGCAAGGCATTTACCTTTGGATATTGCGATGCTATAACGTACATCTGGGCTGCCTTTTCGCACATCTGTGCCGCAAGAAGCGCGTCCTCCATCGTGGGACCGACTGCGACTTGACCGTGATTTGCGATTATGGCAGCCATTCTATCTCCAAGCCCCTTGACAACTTCATCGGCGAGTTCCTGAGTGCCCGGATATTTGTAGGATGTGACCTTTATCCTTCCGCCTATTACCATCGCAACGTCTTCAACCAACAAAGGAACTTCGTCGAAAATTGCCGAGGCTATCGAGGCGTAAAGGCTATGGGTATGAACTATCGCGTTAACGTCTTTTCTCGATGCGTAAATCGACACGTGCATTTTTAATTCGCTCGACGGGAGAAGGTTCCCCTCGACGACATTTCCGTATCTGTCGCATAAGACGAGATCTTCTTCCTTTATCGCATCGTAAGGAATCCCGCTTGGGGTTATAAGTATATTGCCATTTTCAAGTCTTAAAGAAACGTTGCCCCATGTGCCCGCAACGAGTTTAAGGTCGATTATCTCCTGACAGGCATCAAGCAAAATTATGCTCTCTTTCATATTGCTTACCTTCTTTCGTCAAATATATTTGAACTTTTGCTTTGCGAATAACTTTGAAGCATTTCAATGGCTTTTGAAATATCCGAGATCTTCCCGTCTAAATCTTTCATTCGCTTTTTGTATTCTTCTTGGAACGTTTTTAAGTCATCCAAGAGTTTTGAAGCCGTTGCCTGAGATATGCGCCCATCCGAATTTTTCAAAGATTCGATCTGTTTCTCCCGCACTCTCATAAGTTCGAAGACCTTTTCGATCTTTCCGTTCCTAACATTTTCTGTCATTTCACAGGTTATTTCGTCTATCGCCTGGGCCATCTCCTCGGCAGAATTCAAAATCATCACCCCCACCAAATTATAACTTTATTTCGCAAAAACGACTCTATTTTTCCCCTCACGCTTTGCGCGGTACAGCGCCGCGTCTGCCCTTTCTATCACTTCCGTGTAACTGTTAGCTCCGATCGACGGGACAATGCCGGCGCTTATCGTAACACTGGCCGGTCCAAACCTGGCAGATTCTATCTGCGATCTTAAAGAATCTATTATCTGAGCAAGATCATTTCTTTTCGAAACTATCGCGATCTCCTCTCCTCCGTATCTGGCCGAAAAGAGATCAGACGGCAAATTCTTTATTATGCTTCCTATTCCTGAAAGTACTTTGTTTCCAATCTCATGGCCGTAGGTGTCATTTACCTTTTTGAAGTTGTCTATGTCTATCATGCAGAAGAAAAATTCCTCATGCTTTTTCCACAATCCATCAAGATAATCATTCAAGGCTCTTAAATTGTTTAGGCCTGTGAGTTTGTCGGTAAATGAATATTGTCTGTAAATTTCAAAATTCAGCCCGACATTTATAAGGTTTTCAACCTCGATCATAACGTTGGAAAAGATCTCTTTTTCGCCGCTCGAAAATTCGCGCTTTCTCGCCACAAGTATCGCGCCATTTTCTTTTCTGTCCTGATGAAACACCCATAACATTTCGTCAACGCTTTCATAGATCCTTTTATCGAGATAGATGATCTTTCTTTCAAGATTGAAAGGTGTTTTCAGGCCTTCAAATATCTTTTTCATCTTCTCTTCAAAATCTTCAAATGTTGTGTATACATCCATTGAATCCGGCTTGAAGATGAGGAGCATTCCATCATCGATCTCGAACATCGATTTTAAAAAGTCGAAGATTTTTCTCACGACGTAATTCATATCTTCTATGTGAACGAAGAACTTTCTTATCTCATTTTCAATCGTCGATTTGACAAGCAAACCATTTAGCGCCCTTTCGAAGGAGGACTTGAAATTGTCCTTCGATCTTTTGCATTCATGAAGCGGTGTAAAAGACGCGACGTAATTTTTGAGCCTTTTTATTCCATCTTCAGAATCCTTTTGAATGTATTCGGATGCGCCGGCATACCTTCCCCAGAACTTGTCGATCGAATCGGAAGAGGCGGTCATGATGACAAATGGTATGTCTCTGAGTTCTGTATTCTTTACTATTCTGCAAAGCAGGTATCCATTAAGACCGGGCATGACAAGATCCGAGATGACAAGATCGGGGCAAAATTCGTGAATCTTGAAGTATCCATCCAAACCATCGAAGGCAAATTCAACTTCGTGCTCCTTAAAGATATCACCAATGACCCTTCTCCAAAATTCACTGTCATCTATGACAAGGATTTTCACCTTTTTCCTCCTATCTGCGCGCCCGTTATTCTTACACTTCTTGGGCCTTTGAAGTTGCCTGTCAACTGCGATTCGGAAGAAAGGGCGAAATCGCATTTTGTGATATTTCCCGAAATCGATCCTCCAGTTACGGCAACTTTTTTTCTTCCATCGCTGTACCAGCCGAGCCTTATTTCTCCTCCAAAATCTCCCGTTACTGGATCCATCTGAAAATCTGAAAAGGAAAGGACTTTAAGATATTTTCCATCTTCAAATGAACTTTCAGATTCTTTTCCACTCTCAACAACAAAATTCGTAAGATGGCCCGTGGGCTCTATTCCAAGATAGTAAGCGTACCTCACATCGGCCCATATGTTCATAACCTTTGAATCTTCTATGACCTTTACCCTTTTACACAAAAACCCGTCTTCGTCGTAATTTAGAGAATAGGCGGATCCTTCAACGTGCGGATCTATCCACATTGTAAAATCTTCATTCAAAATCCTTTCTCCCTTTTTGACATTCGAGAGATGTTCGTAAATGTAAAGCCCAGAGGTTTTGTAAAGGGGATATTTGAAAAATTCTCCGACTGATTCGCCGCTCAAGATGACAGGTATGTCCTTTACCTCAGGAGTGAAGATCGCCTTCGCCCTCTCGCGCGTTGCCATGATGGCCTCCTCGATCTCCATCCTTACCACAGGGTACGATCTTTCAAAACTCCAGTAAAGTTCCACCTCTTCTTTTGATTTCGCGGTTGTTATCATCTCAACATACAGCCTGTAGAGCGCATTTGAAACGTCTACTCCCTTTGAATTGACGATCCTTTCTTCGACACGGTTAAGGAAAAATTCGGACGAATTTACCCAAACATCTTTCGATTTAAATGGGAAATCGTGTATTATTCGATCTAAAGATTCAGGATCTAAAGGCACGGTCCTTGAAATCGTGTGCTTTTCGTTCACGACGGGATAGTAAAGATTTTCGACGAATTTGGAGGAAAAGATGTTGTCTTCTATCAAGGATTTTATTTCTTCCCTTTTCATGCTGGGATATATCGTAAAATCCGACGATCCCCTGTAAAGTTTTCCTTCTCTTTCGAAGTCATGGTAGATGGTCACAAAGAATTTGCGGGTACGCTTTGCGCGGTTCATATCGAGCGAGTCTTTGACGAAGAAGAATTCCTCACCTTCAACCTTTCTTTCAAGTATCTTCCAATCATCTATTCCATCCCGATTAAGCAATTCCGCTATCAATTCTACCATCATCCCAACCTCGCTCTCGCTTTTATATAAGGCCCTCCGGAGGAGACTTTGACGAATTCCTTGTGGCCCTTTCCGCAGGCTCCCACTCCGGAGAGTTCAAGATCTTCAGATACCATAGAAATAGATTTCAAAAGATCTGGAACGTAGCCCGTCATGAGGATTGGAGAGACTATCCTATCAGTTAGGCGACCGTCTTTTATTTCCCGGCCATAAAGTATCCAGCACTGTATTCCCCAGTTTTTTGGATCTTCCATCCCGCTTGAGACTTTTTCGAGAAAATAACCGTGCTTTATAGAGGAGATCATATCATCAAGTTTGTCATTTCCGGGCTCAAAGAATGTATTTGTCATTCTTGAATATGCTTTTCTTTCGAATGATTCTCTTCTGCCATTTCCCGTCGGTTTAGTTCCAAGTCTCAGAGATGAGATGAGATCGGAGATGCCTCCCTTTAATATGCCTTTGTCTATTATAATCGTATCCTTTCCAATAACTCCTTCATCGTCAAAGAAATAAGAGGCCACTTGTTTTGCGGCCCGGGCCCCATCGTGCATGGTAACGAGTTTTGATGCGACTTCACGTCCTAAATATTCAACGGCCTTGGCGCGGCCTTTGACGAACATGTCCATTTCAACTCCGTGTCCAAAGGCTTCGTGGGCTATAACACCGGCTACATCTGGAGAGCATATCACATCGTATTCTCCCGGCTCTATTCCCGTCGAATCGATTAGGGATTCGGCTTCTTTGACAACCTTATCGACGCCACTCACCATCTCTTCAAGAATCTCGGCCCCTTTCATTCCAGAGTATCCTTCATATGAGTACTTGGTCTTTTCATCTTTTCTAACTATGGCCTGAAGGTATCCTTGAGTCCATACATAACTTTGATTTAAATGTTTTTTGCCTGATAAAAAGACTTTGCTGACATTGACCTCTTCGTATATGGCCCAGAAATTAGCGAGAGATTCTGAGATCGAGTAGGCGTGATCCCTCATGGAAGAGAGCATCTTTATCTTTTTCCCGGCATCGACAGTCTCCGGCAAAATTTCAACTTCTCCTTCAAATACACCTTCTTCCTTTTCTTCTTCGATTAAAGGGCATTCGAGTACGGGCCCTTCGAACCTTTCAAATTCCTTTATAACTTTTTCATTCAAAGAATCTACGATTGAATCATCGATTTCATCAAAAGAATATTCTAAATACAGGCCATCGTAAATTCTTACGACAAAGCCCCTCTCATTCCAGTTGCTGTCGCTTATCTTTATGTCTTCGGTGACAAGATATCTTTTCCCGCGCACATCACTTCCGAGTATCGAAACGTATCTGTATTTTTGAGATAATTTTTCTATTATTTCTTCGAGAACGGGGATTTTTTCTTCGAGAAATTCTGAGAGTTTTACCTTCATTTCTTTTCCGCCGCCGATTTCAAAAATTTAACTATCTTCGATTCGAGTTCGGCCTTTATCTTTGGATCTCTGAAGAGATTTTGAGCGTGCAGATTTCCGTCAAAAACAACCTTTTCCGTATCGAAAGGAAGAGATTCAGCAATCTTTTCCGCAACTTCAAAAACGAAATCACCTTTCGAAAAAACGACTAAGGACTTTCTAACCTTGCCCTTTAATTTTGCAAAATCATCCGGCAAACCTGCCGGAGACAAAAGCACGAGTCCATCGATCGGCTCACTTATTTCGAGAGACCTAAGGGCGGCGGCTCCTCCCATGCTTGCACCGATAAGAGAGACGTGTTTGTAATCTTTCAAAAGAGTTTTTATTATCCCTGCGATGTCCAGTTCGTATTTCGTATCTTTTGATTCTGAATTTCCGTATCCGCGAAAGTTAAATGGTATAGCCGTGAATCCGGACTTTTGAAGGTATATCGCAAAGTCTTCCCAACTTTGCATGTTAAAGGCTTTTCCGTGGGCAAGTATGACTGCGTGATCCGAATTTCCAAATTTTTCAGCCTCTATTTTCAATCCATCTACACTTAAAAAAATAAGTTTTTCCATGAATTACCTCCTTATTCTTATTTTAAATATAATTGCCGTGATCGCGACGGCGACTATAAGACCAGTTCCTATCGCGGCGGCAGTCAAAAAGGTATTAAGCATCAACGTCGTTCCTTCGGTATTTTTCCCAACGACAAATGCATTCATCGCTTTAAAGGCCATAAAGCCAGGAACAAGAACAACTATTCCACCTACTATCAATGGCTGGGAGGGCATATGCCTTACTCTCGATATAACTCTTCCGACAATTCCAATGGTAAAGGCGCTTATGAGTGTAGCGGTAAGCATTCCGTATCCGTTGAGCGTCGAGTTTACAAACCATCCGAGTGCGCCTATGGCGCCGGCGATTAAGGCGTCTGAAAATCTCGCGTTGTAAAGGATCGTAAAACTTCCGCTCGCCACACCTGCGATTATGGAATTAATAATTATGTTCAAAAGTTCATGCCTCCTACGAAGACTGTTCCGGCAAATATTCCAAAGACAAGCGCTATCAAAAGTGCCATCGCTTCACTTTCCTTTATGGTGCCAGAGATGACGCTCGCCTGAGAAATCTCGGAAAAACCGTTTGTTATGAGTAATCCCGGCACGAAAAGCATTATCGATCCAGAAACTACCCCGCTCAATGTAGAACCCTTGAAAAGATGGACAAGAAGCCACGCTCCTATAGATATCATAATACCGGAGGTGAACTGCTGAAAGAATCTGTTGTTGAGCAATTTTACGTAGTTCGTGGCGGCGTAAACTACGGCACCAAGAACCATTGAAGCGATCGCGCTCATAGTTCCTCCAACAAGCACGTATTCGAATCCGCCACACGTTAGAGCCGCGGCGATGAGTCTTAAAAAGATGGAATATGTGCTCTGATCGTTTATTATCTTTTTTAACTCGATATGAGCCTCGGCAAGTTGAATATTGCCATCGACGAATTTCTTGACAAGAGTGTCCACCCTCATGAACTTTTCAAAGTCTGAAGGTAAACTAAATAATCTTTTTGTTATGCTTTTGAAATTGCCGTCTTTATCCCTTATCGTGATGTATATTACCGTGTAAATTATGGCAATATCAACTTGAAATCCAAGTTTTTGTCCTATTTTTGTAACCCATATCTCGGTTCTCGTTGTCGGAGAGCCATAACTCATAAGAGATGCCGCAACCTCTGTCATGAAGTCAAGGGCTCTTTCCATTTCTATTTCCATGTCTCGCTCCTGCCATTTTGGCAATTTAAATTTAAATGTTAATCTATTATATAATAGAATTTGAGCCTTCCAAAAAGGGGGAAAGAAGAATGGATGGAAGAGTAAATGTAACACTTGCAGTTATGGTGATAATCTTTACTTTAATCTCATTTGTTGTTGGCCTGACGGTAATTGGAGAGGTAATGTCATTTGCCTATAACAATCAAGGTGCCTACGTTAGCTTATACGCGGGGTCAGGATATTATGTAACTATCCTGATAATAAGTTTCATAAACATGATCTTTCAATTCATAGTTCTCAAAGAGTGGATGGACGTGTTAAACAGAAATATTCTAAACACGCAATCCATGATCTCGACAATAAGAACCGAAGATTTATCCGTAAAATCAGAGATAGAAGCAGCCTCGTTAGAATTGAAAAACGCGATGATAAAGGGATGGCCTTTCTGGGGATATATGATCTCCTATATATTAGGCATTTTATTCATATTCGAAATGGGGATAGCGATGTTCTTCGAGATTCTGGCTTTTGTCTTCCTTTTGATATACCTTTATCATATATTTTCCACTTCGTCGTCGATTTACAAAACGAAGTCCAGGCTTTATTCATATCTCAGAAATATGAAAGGCCTTCCAAATGTGCAGGATATGCCGCAGATAACGCAAAGAAACATCTTCCTTGTCGTGGTATTCACAATAATAACTGCCGGGATATACTGGCTTTATTTGATTGTCAAGTTATCCATGGAAATAAATGAATACGTAAAAAATGACGAAATAACAAGGACAAAACTCACATAAAAAAAGAGGCAGTTTCCTGCCTCTTTTTTACGCCTGCTGTTCCTTTTTTATCTCTTCTTTAGATTTTACGATAGCATGCTCTTCTATCTGAATGTTGTTGTAAACTGAAAGACCTGTTCCGGAAGGAATTAACTGACCTATTATCACGTTTTCTTTTAATCCCTTTAGCATGTCTTCTCTACCTTCGACGGCCGCTTCGGCAAGAATTTGAGGAGTTTGCTGGAATGAAGCCGCGCTTAAAAACCCTTCACTTTCAAGGGAGGCTGTGGTTATCCTTAACAGTTTCTGTTTGTACTGGATTTCGTTTTTGGGATTTATTATGTATCTCTCTTTTTTGTCCCCGATCTTGACTGTGACAGATTTTATTCCCTTATCGACCATCTTGGCGACCATCTCTTCTGTCAGAATATCTCCTGCCTTTGCTATTTCTTCGTTCTTTTCATCCAAACTGCTGACAGAATAAACAAGTTCCTTCCCAACGATCTTGGTTCTGTTTTCTTCGACCTTTGAATTTTCTTTTCTTATCTCTTCATTTACTCTCTTGGCCTCTTCGAGAGACAGCAATGTGCCGGGAAGTATATTCGTATCGCCCGCATCTGTTACCTCTACCTTATTGAACATCTGCTTTATTATGACCTCGAAATGCTTATCGTGTATATCGACACCCTGCTCGGCGTAAACTCTTTTGACCTCACGCAACAGATACTGGAAGGAACTTTCCGTATTTATCTTCTCAAGGAGATCCCTTGGCCTTATTGTTCCTGTCGTAAGAGGGGTCCCGGCGAGAACGCGCTGGCCTTCTCTTACACGTATCTGCGTCTTTTTGGGGACAGTGTAATCGTGAAGGTTCCCATCATCATCTTCTATGTATATCTTTAAAGTCTTGTTCTCTTCCTGTTTTATCTGTTTGACATATCCCGAAACATGGCTGAAGATACCGGAAACATCCTTTAGTTTCTTTCTCGCCTCGAAGAGTTCCTCGGCTCTGGGAAGTCCCTGCGTTATATCACCCGTTGTTGCTATACCGCCGGTGTGGAATGTTCTCATCGTCAACTGCGTACCGGGCTCTCCTATGGACTGGGCCGCTATTATTCCTATCGCTTCTCCGATGTGTACTATTCTGTGATTTGAAAGATCCATTCCGTAGCACTTCTCGCAAACTCCGTTTGAAAGTTCGCAGGTCATAGGAGATCTTATCTTTATGTAAGGCCTTAAACTTACGCTGTTTATATGCTCTTTGACAAACTTTTTGGCAATTTCCGGAGTTATACGCTCCTCGTAAGTCGCTATCTCGTGCTTTCCATCGGCCGCGACAACCGGCGAGACCGTTACTCCTCCAACGCACGGATATATATCGACAAGTACTTTTGAAACTCCAAGTTTCTTTAAAGCGTTTACCGTATTTTTGATAGGTTCGCCTTTTTTGAATATCAACTTCGAAGGAACGCCGGAAAACGTACCCTTTTCATCATCGTAAAGATCTTCGGCAATTTCAGCGTAATCTTTTATGTCGTTTATTGAATCGACACTGACCTCTTCCTGCCTGTAAACCTCTACCTCTTCTATTGTACCGACCGCTTTGTGAGCATCTTCTTCTTCCATCATTGTGTCGCGTTCATAAATGACCTCTTTTGTCTTCGGATTGACGATATCGTCGGCAAGCACACGCCCAAAGAGAGAATCTTCGAGTTTTTCTATTACAACATCGTCATCGCGTAAAGTTTTCAATTCTATTCCATTCGTGGTACCGCAATCGGTCTCTTTGACGGTTACAGACTGGGCAACATCGACAAGCCTTCTTGTAAGATATCCAGAGTTGGAGGTTCTGAGGGCCGTGTCTGCCGATCCCTTTCTCGCGCCGTGGGTAGATATGAAGTATTCCATGACATTTAGGCCTTCCCTGAAGTTCGAAAGTATTGGCACCTCTATGGTCTTTCCTGATGGATCGGCCATCAATCCTCTCATACCGGCTATTTGCTTTATCTGGTCAATACTTCCTCTCGCGCCCGATCTTACCATCATAAAGACCGGATTGAACAGATCTTTAGAAAGTTCGGCATAGGTTACATCCTGAATCTCTTTTGTCGCATCTTCCCAAATTCTTACTATCTGTTCGTATCTTTGCTGCTGATTTATAAGTCCATTTTCAAATGCGTCCTCTACGATCTGTATCTTTTCCTGAGATTGTCTTATTATCTCTGATTTTTTATTGGATATGAGAACGTCTCTTACGGATATTGTAACTCCAGAAATCGTGGAGTATTTAAATCCAAAGTCCTTTATTCTGTCCAAAACATCGGCTGTAACGTCTATGTCAAATCTCTTGAAGGACTTAGAGACTATATTTTTTATTTCTTTTTTGTCGTAAGTTTTTGTGTAATCCCTCAATTCCTCCAAGAGGCCCTCGTTGAATATAACACGTCCAACAGTCGTATCCTTTACAAGTTTTTCCCCGGAGGAAAATTTTATCATGACGTCTATCGGCGTATGGAGCGTTATATATCCCATCTCGTAGGCAAGAATCGCTTCCTGGGCCGAAGAAAAAACGGTTTTGTATTTTGGCAGTTTATCGTCTTTCATCGTAAGGTAATACATCCCAAGGATTATGTCTTTCCCTGGCATCGAAAGCGGCTGACCATTTGCAGGGCTTATCGTGTTGTATTTGGAAAGCATTAAGAATTTGGCCTCTGCCTGCGCGGCGGCCGAAAGAGGTATATGGACTGCCATCTGGTCTCCATCGAAATCGGCGTTGAAAGGAGGACAGACGAGCGGATGTAATTGGATGGCATCTCCTTCTATTAATTTCGGTTCAAATGCTTGAATACTTACCCTGTGAAGCGTTGGAGCCCTGTTTAACAAAACAGGGTGGCCCTTTATGACATCTTCGAGAACTTCCCAAGCCTCGGGAACTTCTCTTTCTATCATCAAGCGGCCCCATTTTCTGGCCGACTTGTCTGGATCACTTTTGACAAGTTTTTGAAGGACGAAGGGTTTGAAAAGTTCCATGGCCATTTTCTTTGGAATTCCGCACTGATCTATTCTGAGCGTAGGACCTACCACTATGACGGCACGGCCAGAATAATCGACGCGCTTTCCAAGAAGATTTCTTCTGAATCTTCCTCTTTTCCCTTTGAGTAAATCCGTAAGCGATTTCAAAGGCCTGTTTGATTTATCCATAACGGATTTTCCGCGCTTGCCGTTTGCTATAAGGGAATCCACCGCTTCCTGAAGCATGCGTTTTTCATTTCTTATTATTATGTCCGGCGCGTTCAATTCGATAAGTTTTTTGAGCCTGTTATTTCTATTTATGACCCTTCTGTAAAGATCGTTAAGATCTGTCGTGGCGAATCTTCCGCCGTCTATTTGAATCATAGGCCTAAGATCTGGCGGGATGACGGGCACAATATCGAGGATCATCCATTCGGGTCTTTGATCGCTCTCGATTAGACTCCTTATAATGTGCAATCTCTTTAAAATCTTCATCTTTTTGTTCGATGCTGAATCTGGAATGCTTTTAAGTTCTGCCTCGAGTTTGCTTTCGGTCTCTCCAAGATCTATTTTCTGAAGTAATTTCTTTATGGCCGATGCCCCGACATCTGCGAGTATTTTGTCTCCATAGATGTCTTTGTAAGCATCATACTCGTTGTCGAGAATAACGTCTCCGACTTTTTTTCCTATTTCGGCCGCGACATCATCAGCGATATCGGTTATCATGACGACAGTTCTGTCATTTTCTATCTCGAATTCTTTTTCGAACTGGCCGGGATAATGTTTTTCAAATACATCGAGTTCCGAAACGGTCAGGTCCTCATCCTCGTAAATAAATCTGTCCGCTATGTAATCGCCGGCCTTTATCTCCTGACCGTCTTCGACGTAGGGTGTTATGCCCTCGAATAAAGGATAGGATCTTTCGATTCTCTGGACCTGATCCTTCTCGACTACTTCGATCTTGTCGGTCGAATTCGCAACTAACTTCTCGTCTTCTTTCTGAGTTACCGAAAGATTTTTGCCGTAGACGACAACCCCGTCCATTCCGGCCCTGATCGCGTCAAAATGTGCGCTGTTTGTGAGCACCTTTCCCTTTTTGACTTTCTGACCATTCTGGACAGTCGGCTTTACCCCATAAGGAAGTGTATAGGTCACAGGCTGGAATTTTGAAGTCGGCAGGGGTATTACCCTTATCGTCGAGGTTACCTCATCTATTTCACAGGTGCCATCAAATGGGGCCTTGAAAGGCTCGACCTTCAATTCATTGGCTATAAGATCGCCTTTTTTAACGATCTCGCCATTTTTTACGTTTAATTCCATTCCACGGTATATCGTGTAGGATTCGCTCTTGGAATTTTCGGCCCTTGTAGATCGAGAAATCGTAACCCAGGTTAAAAATCTGTCTGTATTGGTTTTCTCTTTCTTTATAGAAACAATTCCATCGATCTCTGATCTTATAGGTCCGCGGGGGCTTTTAATTCTTACCGAATTTTCCACGACAAAATCGAGTTTGTCTTTGTATATGTTGTACTCTGTGGCGTAAAGTTTGTCTCCAACATCGAAATTAGTATTTTTGGGATCCGTTACCATGTAAACAGTTTCGACCGTTCTTCTCGATCCAAAGTACACTATCTGTTCTATATCCTTCGGAGAAATATCGAGAAGGATCGAAATGTAGTTGGGTATGTTTTTGAGATACCATATATGAACCACCGGAACGGCCAGAGATATGTGTCCCATCCTTCTTCTTCGGGCCGTTTTGGATTCAACGGTAACACCGCACCTTTCGCATGTGGTGCCTTCGTACTTTTTGCCCTTGTACCTTCCGCAGGCGCATTCGTAATCCTTCACAGGACCGAAGATCTGCTCGCTAAAGAGGCCGTCCGGTTCCGGCTTGAAGGTTCTATAATTTATAGTTTCTGGCTTTTTCACCTCTCCCTTTGACCATTGCAAAATTGTCTCGGACGAGGCTAATCCTATTTTCACCCTTCCTATTTTGTTTGAAGGGCTTAAAAATATTTTGGGGCTTTCTTCTGCCATTTTACCCCTCCTTAACGATCTAATTTGATTTCATTTCCGAGATCATCGTAGACCTTGACGTCAAGCGCAAGGCCTTGAAGTTCTTTAACGAGAACTTTGAAACTCTCGGGCAAATTCGAAAGAGGTATATTTTTTCCTCTCATTATGGCCTTGTAAGCCTCATTTCTCCCCTCAATATCGTCAGATTTTATGGTCAGCATCTCTTGAAGGGTATGGGCCGCTCCGTGAGCCTCGAGAGCCCAGACTTCCATTTCTCCAAATCTCTGCCCTCCGAATTGAGCCTTTCCTCCGAGGGGTTGCTGGTGTATCAAAGAATAAGGTCCTATCGATCTCGCGTGAATCTTATCTTGAGCGATATGAATGAGTTTCATCATGTACATAACTCCAACAACGACAGGGCTATTGAAAGGTTCACCCGTTCTTCCATCCCTTAAAACGACCTTACCAGTTGGGTATTCGGGATTATCGCCCTCTGTAAGACTGAATTTTTTACGTTCTTCGTAGAGTGGCGTAAAGATATCCTCTTCTTTTGCTCCATCGAAAACGGGAGTCGCAAAATACATTCCCTTTAGTTTCGCAAGCCACCCAAGATGAGTTTCGAGGACCTGACCTATGTTCATTCTTGAAGGAACGCCTAAAGGGCTTAATATCATTTCAACCGGCGTGCCATCCGGCAGGAATGGCATGTCTTCCTTCGGAACTATACGGGAGACAACACCTTTGTTTCCGTGGCGTCCAGCAAGTTTATCGCCAACGGCAAGAGGCTTTCTCGTTGCAACGTAAACTTTAACCATTTTGTTAATGCTCGAATCTAACTCTGATATGTCTCCCTTTTCAAATATGTGAACGCCTATAACTCTTCCGTCCACACCGTGAGGAAGTTTGAGGGAGGTATCCTTGACATCTCGCCCTCTTTCTCCAAAGATTGATCTCATTATCTTCTCTTCAGCCGTTAATTCGCTGTCTCCCTTTGGAGTAACCTTACCGACGAGAATATCCTTAGGATGAACGAGAGAACCTACCCTGACAATTCCATTCTCATCGAGGTTTTTAAGTAACTCCTTGGAAGCATTTGGAATGTCGGCCGTTATCTCTTCTGGCCCGAGCCTTGTTTCTCGAGCGTACGTTTCGTATGCCTCTATATGAACTGATGTGAAGGCATCTTCTTCTATGAGGGACTGGTTTATGACTATCGCATCCTCAAAATTGTACCCTTCCCATGGCATAAAAGCAACGAGAACATTCCTTCCAAGGGCGAGTTCGCCCATATCAGTTGCGGGGCCATCCGCTATGCAATCGCCCTTTTCAACATGCTCGCCAGCATCAACTATCGGTATTTGATTTATACACGTGTCCTGGTTTGTCCTTGCGTATTTTATAAGGTGGTACACATCTTCACCGCTGCCGTCGTCTCTTTCAACTATTATCTCCGTCGAGGAAACCTTCTTGACCTTCCCTGAATTTTTAGCGATAACTATAAGACCGGAGTCTCGAGCGACGTATTTTTCCATTCCCGTGCCTATCAAAGGAGCCTGTGGCTTTACAAGAGGAACTCCCTGCCTTTGCATGTTGGAACCCATCAAGGCCCTGTTGGCGTCATCATTTTCAAGAAATGGAATGAGAGCGGCGGAGACGCTGACTATCTGCCTCGATGAAACGTCTATGTAATCGACCTCCGATCTTGCAACATACCTGTAAGTTTCCATGAACCTGACAGAGACTCTTTCATCTGCAAGCGTGCCGTCTGGATTTATATTAACGTTGACCGGCGCTATGTTGTAATTGCTTTCTTCGTCAGCCATGAGATAATCGATTTTACTGGTTATTCTGCCATTTTCGATCTTTCTATAAGGTGTCCTTAAAAATCCGTATTTGTCTATCTCAGCAAAGATAGACATGGAAGTTATAAGACCTATGTTGGCTCCTTCCGGAGTTTCTATCGGGCACATACGTCCGTAGTGAGAATGGTGGACGTCTCTGACTTCAAATCTTGCTCTTTCTCTTCTTAATCCGCCGGGACCAAGGGCAGATATCCTTCTTTTATGGGTCAATTCGGCAAGAGGATTTACCTGATCCATGAATTGCGAAAGTTGGCTTGAGGCGAAGAATTGCTGGAGCGTTGCCATAACTGCTCTTACATTTATGAGACTTTGAATGTTTATCTTGTCGAGAGAATTGTACATGTTGAGTTTATCTTCTATCATCTTCTGAACCCTCGAAAAACCCCTTTCGAACTCAAGCTTTAACAATTCTCCCGCCGTTCTTACTCTTTTGTTTCCGAGGTGATCTTTTGTATCGAGCCTTTCTTCATGGTTTTCTATATCGATTAAATACTTTATCGCCGTTATTATGTCATCTTTTGTCAAAACGCGCGAATCTAACTTAAGGCCGAGTTTGGCGTTTATCTTCGTCCTTCCGATTTCAGTCAGATCGTAATGTTCTGGATCAAAATAAAGGCTGTTAAAATAACTTTTCGCCACATTTATCCTCGGAATTTCACCCGGTCTTAATTTCCTGAAAAATTCTATGTACGCGTCATCAGAGGTCATGATCTTTTCATTGTCGTCCAAATTTTCAACAGTCTTTTGCATGTAAGGATGGGCTATTGTTACATTTTGGACCTTTGACTCAAGGATGGAATGAATCATATCCTCGCTTATTTTCTGACCTGCTTCCACGATAACCTTGCCCGACTGATCCTTTATGTCTTCAAGAATAATAGAATCTTTTCTAAAGATCAATTCATCTTCGTCGGCCGTTACCATTATTGGATAGATCTTAAGCATTTCCATTGGGGTAACAAATCCAAGGATTTTAAGTAAAATCGGCAATTTTATCTTTTTCTTTCTATCGATCCTTGCCTGCAACAGCCCTTTTTTCGTGTTTAGAAGGATCTCAAGCCACGCACCCTTTTCGGGAAGAAAATGGGCAAAAAAAGTCGGTATCCTTTCGGAACCTTCAAATTCGCGAACGAAATAAACGCCAGGCGATCTTACGAGTTGGTGAACGACGACTCTTTCGGCACCATTTATTATAAAGGTGCCACGTTCCGTCATTATCGGAAGGTAACCAAAAAGTGCTTCGCTTTCCTTTATTTCATTTGAATGCGTGTCCTTTATCCTAATGGTTATGTAGAGCGGCACACTGTAAGTTGTGTCTTTCAGCCTGCACTCTTCCTCGGTGTATTTCGGCTCGCCTGTTCTCGATCTTACGAATTCCAGTCTAAAACCTTTTTCACTCTTTTTAACATCGGCCTTGTGGGGTTTTGATTCTATTGGAGAAAACTTCTTTAGAACTTCCATTATCCCGTTTTCGACAAAATCCTTGTAAGAATCTAACTGAACGGATATAAGGTTAGGGACTTCGATGGCGTCTTTCATTCGTCCGTAAGAGTATCTTTCTCTCTTTTCCACCTTTTCACCAGACCTTTCTAAAAGGCAAATGCCCTTCAATATATTTAAGCAAAACTACCCCATCAGAATATTTACAATTCCGATGAGGTTAGGTTTCAATTTGAATATGATTTTTTGTACGAAAGAAAGGGATCAAATTATTTTAACTCTACGACTGCTCCTGCCTCTTCTAATTTGGCCTTTATCTGATCCGCTTCTTCTTTTGTAGCATTTTGCTTGATTATAGCATCAGGGGCGCCGGCCTTGTCAACGAGATCTTTTGCCTCTTTGAGTCCAAGGTTTGTTATCTCTCTTACAACCTTTATAACCTGAAGTTTCTTGTCTCCCGCTTCCTTAAGCAATACGTTGAAAGCGGTCTTTTCTTCGGCTTTGGCCGCGCCTTTACTATCCGCAGCCGGTGCCGCCGCAACCGCAGCAACTGCAACAGGGGCTGCCGCACTCACTCCAAATTTTTCCTCAAGGGCTTTTACAAGTTTTGCAAGATCGCCCACGCTCATCTCTTCGATAGCCTTTATTATTTCTTCGTTAGTCATTCAAAACACCTCCATGATATTTTCAAGATTTCTTTTCTTTTATTCCATCCAAAACGTAAAGCAACTTTCTCAAAGTTCCAGACAACACTGCATGCAAAGAATAGATAGGAGCCTGAATCTGGCCGACAAGTTGTGCCAGTAAAACCTCTTTCGGCGGCAAGTTGGAGAATTCTTTTGCCTGTTCCGCCGTTATGAACTTCTTCTCAAAAAATCCAGATTTGACAACTGGAATGTTGCCATTCTCGTCCAAAAATTTGTAAAAACTCTTAAGCGCAAGGACCGGATCGCCCGATGTGTAAAGTATTGCAGTTGTTCCTTGAAGATGATCGTCGATGGAATCAACGTAAAGGCCCATATTCTTCAAGGAGATTTTCAAAAGAGTGTTCTTAACAACCTTGTATTCGGCATTCGCTTTGGCAAGTTCTCTTCTCAATTTGCTTATAGTTTCAACATTCATGCCTTTGTAATCGGTAAAAAGAATGAGATTTGACTGTGAAAGAGAAGATGTAAGTTTGTCTACTATTTCAAACTTCTGCTGTTTTAGCATGACATACCTCCTTTAAAAAAACGGCCCAATAAGGCCGTTGATCTATAAAAATCAGATCACGCGCCTCGGCGGGAAAATTTTAGAAACCCGCTGTCTTCGGCTGTGAGTTAAATTTCAAACTGGCTCAAATCGAGTTTCACACCGGGTCCCATCGTCGGGCTCACAACTATCTTTTGCAAAAATCTACCCTTTATTCCTTGTGGCCTCAAAGAATTTATCTGCTGAACCGCGGACTTTATATTTTCCGCAAGTTTTTCGGCATCAAAATCTCTTTTCCCGACCGGCAAGTGAAGGTTACCCGTCTTATCATTCCTTACCTCTACTCTTCCAGCCTTGAAGGACTTAACCGCTTCCGCAACGTTGGGCGTAACGGTTCCAGATTTTGGAGAAGGCATCAATCCTCTCGGGCCAAGCACTTTACCCAACTTCCCAACGAATCCCATAGTATCCGGAGAGGCTATCGCGACATCAAAATCAGTAAAGCCCTCGGAAAGTATCTTCTGGGCAAGTTCTTCTCCTCCAACGTAATCTGCCCCCGCTTCTTTTGCGGCCTGGGCATTCGGTCCAACTGCAAAGACAAGTACTCTGACATTTTTACCAGTGCCATGAGGAAGAGAAATAGTACTTCTCACCTGTTGCTCATTTTTCTTCGGATCTATTCCCGTCTTGAGAGAAAGTTCTATCGTTTCGTTGAATTTCGCGTTGGCAATCTCTTTTATCAATTTAACGGCTTCTTCAAGGGAATAAAACTTTTCTCTTTCTACCTTTTTTACTATTTCGTTGTATCTTTTTGAATGCTTTGGCATATTCTCACCTTACCCCACTATTTCTACGCCCATACTTCTGGCCGTTCCAGCGATTATTTTTGCGGCTGCCTCAAGATCGTTGGCATTTAGATCTGGCATCTTTATCTTCGCTATTTCGAGCAGTTGCGCTTTTGTTATCTTTCCAACCTTGTTTTTGTTCGGTTCTCCAGATCCACTTTCAATACCGGCAGCCTTTTTTATAAGAACGGCGGCAGGTGGGGTCTTCGTTACAAACGTGAAAGATCTGTCTTCATAGATGTTTATCACGACTGGCAGAATCATTCCCGCTTGTTTTGCCGTTTCGGCGTTGAATTGTTTGCAAAAAGCCATTATGTTCACACCGTGCTGTCCAAGCGCAGGACCTACCGGTGGAGCAGGGGTTGCTTTTCCGGCCGGAATTTGCAATTTGACCTGTCTTATCAACTTTTTAGTTGCCATACAAAAACCTCCTTGTGGTTATTTCGGGTTTAACCCTCCCACTTTATCGTCAAGAAACAGATTTTTCAACCTCGGCCACATTCAAGACAACAGGCGTTTCTCTTCCAAAGATCGTTACAGCGACTGTAACCTCTTTTTTATCGGGCTTAATTTCTTTTACAGTTCCAGAAAATCCTTCAAAAGGCCCACTTTTTATCTTAACCCTTTCACCAACTTCCAAATTGATCTTTATCTTTATCTCTTCAGTGGCCTTCGATGTTTTCTTCTCATTCATCAAAGAAAGCAGAGCGTTAACATCTCGAGACTTCAAAGGAATTGGCTGTCCGGCATTCGAAACAAAATTTATCACATGTTCGGTATTTTTCACTATTTCCCAACTGTCTTCGTTCATAAACATCTCGACAAAAACATAACCGGGAAAGAGTCTTTTTGAAATGACCTTCGAGATTCTTACCTCTTTGTATGCGCCAAAAGCATCTATTTCGACCACGCCAGAAGTTGGAGAGAGAAAGACCTTTTTGTCGGCTATTTTTTCGCCGACACGGACGTATTTGTTTACCTTTATCTCTTTGTTAAAGCATTCAATCGGAACAAAATAAAAATCCTGTTCTTCATTTCCTTCCGGCTGAATTACGATCTTTTTCACTCTATCATTTTGGACAACTTTGCCGTCTATTTCGCAAAAGAAAGATTTATCTTTGGATATCGGCATTCCTTCAGTAAGTTTAGCACCAAGCCTTATGCCATTTTCTATTCCGGTTGAGGCTGGTATGTAATATGTTCTGCTGTTTTTTCTGTCTATGGATTCAACGACAAGTTTTCTCATATTCCTTACTTCCACAACCCTGCCGTCATGTTTGGAATGGACCTCCGGCAACTCGGCTATTATTTGATCTTTTACAACGTCATCTCCGGAATTCACATGAAATTTAGCCGTCGCGGGTATCCTTATCTTCTCAACCGGACCGCTCTTTATATCTACAACCTTTTCCTCGGGTATAAAAACTCTTCCGATGAATTCGGATAAATTCAACTGATCTCTTTTTTGTTCTATAGCCTCTTTAACAGTTTCCTCAAGACCCGCGTAGGTCTGCACTATGTACCATGATTTTTTCATTTTATCTTATTCCGAGGGCAGACAAAATCCAACTCGTCAGGTTTGAAAAACCAAGATCAAGAAGCCAGAAGTAAACTCCGGTAACAAAAAGGATAAGAAGCACGATGGCCGCCGAAGAGAACAATTTGCTTCTCGTAGGCCAGTTCGTTTTTTGGGCTTCACTTTTGACTTCCCTGAAAAATTTTCCTACATCTGCCATTTCTTCACCTCACAAAATATGGCAGGCCCGGTAGGGATCGAACCCACAACCCCCGGTTTTGGAGACCGGTGCTCTGCCAGTTGAGCTACGGGCCTACTTTTCACTTGACTTCCTTGTGAACCGTATGCTTTTTGCACTTAGGGCAATACTTTCTCAATTCAAGTTTTTCTTTTTGTCCCCTGCTTTTTTTCACAACGTAATTTCTTGACTTGCATTCAGTACATTCAAGAGAAACGAAGTTTTTTGTGTTCTTTGCCATGATCCACCTCTCTATGGTGGAGAGGGATGGATTTGAACCATCGAAGGCGATCCGCCAACGGATTTACAGTCCGTCCCCATTGGCCACTCGGGCACCTCTCCTAACAGCCAGCGAAGGGACTTGAACCCCCGACCAACTGATTACAAATCAGTTGCTCTACCGACTGAGCTACGCTGGCAATCCTTGTGTATTCTACAACATATTGAAAGAATTTGTCAATAGCACAAATCGATCACTTCTTGCCTGTAGGATAGACGAGTTCTCCGCCGTAGTATCCTATTATCATCGCGAAAAAGGCGAGCAACAAGGTCATAATGAAAAAGATCAAACTGTCAAAGGAAAAATTCCTTACATTTATAAGAATGTGGGGATAAGCGGATCTCCACCAGATCAAAATTATCGCATCGGCATCGAGTACAAATGAAAAGACAATCTTGATGATTACGGCCTTTATTGGCTTTGACATGTAATTGAGATACCACGTGAAAAATCCCGACGCTATGGCAAAAACGCTGAATACCAAACCTGCAACCATAAGATCGAAGGCGGTGGTATCAAAAGACTTCACGCCGAATATGGCGTAAAGCAAGGCAAAAAGACTCGCGCCTATCATAAACGCGAGCGGAAAGTGAACGAGAATGGGATGAGGATGCCTTTTAAGGGCGGGATATTTTTCGATAAGATCGGAAAGCCATTTCGGGATTCTTTCATCGGATGGAGTCTTGTGTGTACCGGTTTTGTATGTGCCTACAATTTTGAACTTTGAAAAGACTTCTTCCCCGTGCGGCGCTGCCGGCAATTGATCTGTAAGGTCTTTCCCCGCAAAATGCCTGTTCATGTGTGTGCCGGTCTTCCACAATTTGCTTTCGGTAACATCGTAAACCTTTCCCTTGTAGGCGATGTAAATTCGCTTTTCGTCCTTGCCGTTGTACCTTGCAAGAGATTTCTCGTCAAACTCTTCCATATATTTCCCCCCAAATGTTTGAATCTCACCTTCGATTATATCAAATTCAAATTTTCAATCTTCAATCGAAATTTTCAAAAGTTATTTTGTCTCTTTTTTTCAATCCGAGGATCTCGGAAGCCCTTCCGGTTGAAGAGGAGATCTCAAAATATCCGGAACTGTCTACATGAACAAGAATGAATTCCCTCTTTCCATCGGCGTAATTATCTGTAAAGATCGCCCTTTTACCGTTTAAAAGAATGTATTTCCCGGAAATGCCCGCATCCAAAAAATCCTTCATGGATACGATCGTCTCTAAATTTCCAAAACTGTCCACGTAAGAGACATATGTCTCGATCTTTCCCACCGAGACACAAGGAGGCTTGATTTCTACTTTTTTAAATGTATCAACCTCAGGACCAAATTCCTCGATTCTGACGCCTTTTTCTATGTAAGCAGCGGCCGGGGCAAAGATATCTCTTCCATGGAATGTTTTAGACGGCGGATATCTGTACATGTATTTTGGATTTTCTATCGATCTGGCCTTTACATCATAAAAATCTAAAATTCTTGTCAAAACGCCGTTGTCAGGCGCAACGATGAACCTTTCATTGGCCTCTACCGCGAGCGCCTTTCTTTCCGAACCAACGCCCGGATCAACGACACAAAGTAACGTTGATCTTTGTGGAAGATCTTTGAAGACTCTTTCGATGATATGGGCGGTTTCTTCTATATCAAAAAGATCTACGCTGTGAGAAATGTCTATGATCTTACTGTCGGGAGATATTGAATTGATGACTCCTTTGGCAACACCAACGTAGTAAGAGTTCCCCCAGTCTGTCAGAAAAAATATCATCTTATCCTCCTCCCAACATATGCGTTTATCGTTGAAATTTGATACTTCCAAAGATTATCCTCCACAAATTGAAGACAAGTTCGGACACAAAGGCAGTCAAAATTCCATAATTCACGTATATGTATCCGGCTATCATTCCAAACACAAAAAAGACGGCCGCATCCACAATCGCTTCTTTGACACCATTTCTTAGATAAATAAAGAAATAAATCAAGGAAGCGATTATCGATATTAAAAAGACATTAACGGGGAAAAACCAGGCGAGTACCTGAATCTTAAAGTTCATTTCAGATGTATATAAAATGCCTATATGTCTGAAAATAAGAGTATCTATTATCGGTATAAAGATAAGCCATGTGATCGGGGAAAATTTTGAATACTGAATTTCAAAATTGAGACCGTAAATTCCATACGTTATGAATCCAGCGATGAAAGGAATCAAAATGGCCCAAAAATTTGAGAAGTTAAGAACGCCTATATTTGCATTTCCTGTAACAAAGGTTGCGATAATCGCGAGAACTACGGAAACCATTGAGGCCCAAAAGAGATTTTCCTCATTCTTTTTATTCTTTCCTATCAAGAGTGGAAGAGTAACGGCAATCATTATTATTACCGCTTCTAAAAAATTTAAATAATTCACAACGCCACCTCCTTAATAATAGTGTATAATTTTTTAGAAAGGGGGAGGTTTCACTTGCATTACTCAAAAGTTAAAAGTGCAGTCCTGTCAGGTTTTGACGTTTTGGAAGTAGACGTTGAGGCCGATTTGAATACAAGATCTGTAAGGCAGGACTTAGAAATTGTCGGTCTTGGAGACACGGCAATAAAAGAAAGCAAGAAAAGGGTCATAAGCGCGATAAAGAATTCAGGATTTGAAATGCCTCACGGTTATATAACCGTCAATCTTGCACCGGGGGACGTGAAAAAGGAAGGCACATTGCTTGATCTTCCAATTGCCATCTCCATTCTTATGGCAGCCGGAAAGATAGAAATAAGAGGAGAATGGCTTTTGATAGGAGAACTCGGCTTGGATGGCACGATTAGAAGGGTTGACGGGGCATTGCCCATTATGATATCAAAAAAAGGAAAGGCTGTAATTCCTCGAGAAAATATCCCCGAAGTTTCTCTTACAAGGGGAGAAGGCATATACGCTGCGGATAATTTAAGAACGGCTGTGAGCATAATATCTGGAGAAAGAGAGTTTAAGGAGATCTCTTTCAAAGATTTTAAAATAGAGGCTAAATACGATCTCGACTTTTCAGAGGTAAGAGGTCAGGAGATCGCGAAACGTGCGTTGGAAATCGCGGCAAGTGGTTTTCACAACGTGTTAATGAAAGGTCCTCCGGGATCGGGAAAGACAATGCTCGCAAGAAGATTTCCGACAATTCTACCTGAAATGACATTTGACGAAATACTCGAATCAACAAAGATATACTCGATTGCCGGCCTTCTTGACGGAAAGCCAATCACGTCAAGGCCTTTTCGCACGCCGCATCACAGCGCCTCTCTCGCATCGATAGTCGGAGGTGGAAATAACGCAAAGCCTGGAGAGGTAACTCTTGCACATAACGGCGTGATTTTCATGGATGAACTTCCAGAGTTCAGAAGGGATGTCCTCGAGGCTCTCAGGCAGCCTCTCGAAGATGGCGTTATAACGGTATCGAGGATCAAAGAAACGCATACATATCCCGCAAGGTTCATTCTAATCGCGTCCCAGAATCCATGCGCTTGCGGTTGGTTCGGAGTCGAGGATGGAGTCCATCATTGCACATGCACTATTCCGCAGATCGAGAGATATAACAAGAAGATTTCTGGCCCGATAGAAGACAGAATAGATATCTTCATCGATGTTCCCAAGGTAGATTACGATAAATACACTTCGATGAAACCTTCAGAATCTTCTGCAAAGATAAGAGAAAGGGTTATGGAAGCGGCGGAGATTCAAATGAAGAGGGCTGGCAAGTTAAATGGAAAGATGAATGCCTTAGAGGTTACAAAATTTTGTAAACTCGGGCCGAAAGAGGAAGAATTCTTCAAAAATGCCGCGAAAAAATTAGGACTGACTGCAAGGACAATGGAGAAAATACTCAAGGTCTCAAGAACGATAGCAGACCTTTCAAAATCAGAAAAGATAGAGATTTCCCACATAGCAGAAGCGATGCAGTACAGAAAAAGAGCATTTTCCATTTGAGAGGAGCAGAGATGAAGATACATTTTGTAGGCATAGGTGGAATGGGATTGAGCGCTCTTGCTTTATGGTCAAAATCTAACGGGCATGAAGTTACGGGTTCAGACCTTTCGAACGGACCGATGATAGAGACTTTGATCGAGAACGGAATAAAGATCAAGATAGGAAGCAATGAGATAATAGATAGCCCCGATCTGGTAGTCGTTTCTTCAGCCGTTCCGAGTAAGGATGTCGCGGAATTCAAGAGTAAAGGATTTCGCGTAATGGAGAGAATGGATTTTGTGATTTCGAACATAAAGGCGACGGTAGGAGTCACAGGCACTGACGGGAAAAGTTCTACAACCTTCATGTCACAATGGATCGCGACGAAAAATGGGATCGATTCTTCGATGATATGTGGGGCAATTCCCATAGGTTTTGATAGCACATTTAGATTTGGAAAGAACGGAGTCATCCTTGAGGTCGACGAATCTGATCCAAAGATGGAAGAGATAAGCGCGGAGATAGGAATATTGACAAACCTAAGATACGATCATCTCGACAGGTACAAAAATAGCAAGCAATTACAATTAGAAAAGATCACGAATTTTCTTAAAAGATCAAAATATACGGTTGTGCCTTACGACTTTGATTTTCCCGCATCGATAAAGGTAGGGCCGGGTGAAAGGATGTCCTATGAACCTCTCGAGTCAACTTTCAACGCGCAAAATTTCAAAGTTAAATACATGAACGAAGAGGCCTTCGTTTCCCTTCCGATCGCCGGAGTTCACCAGATGTCAAATGCCACCATGGCAATTGCCGGAGGAATCCTGTTAGGGATTCCCTTAAAATATTGCGCCGAGTCTTTGAAAGATTATCCAGGACTTAAAAGAAGGTTAGAAGTTATAAAAAAGGATCCTTTTGTGATAGACGATTACGCCCACACGCCCGATGAGATAAGATCCGCTCTTACTTCGGTAAGGAAATATTTTAAAAAAGTGATAGCGATCTTTGAACCTCACAGGTATACAAGATTCTCAAAATTCAGATCACAATTCGCAGAGGTTTTATCGATGGCGGATGAGATATACGTCACAGAGATATTTGGTGCGTTTGAAGATCAAAATGGTCTCGATTCGAAAATACTTGCAGAAGATCTTAAGGCAAGCGGAAAAATGGCTTTCTTCTCTAAGATGGATGAAATAATAGAACTTTTGAAAAAGACCGATGGGGATCTTTATCTTTTTATGGGGGCTGGAAATATAACATACAAAGCACACGAATTTGCGAAGGCGATAAAATGGTAGATACACATACGCATTTGACAATGGACGAGTTCCCGGACAGGGAAGAGATTGTCAGAAATTTTAAAGGCGACGGGATAGAGTTTGTCATCGAGATCGGCTTCGATCTAGTCTCGAGCAAAAAGAGTATCGAGTTTTCATCAAAACATTCAAGAGTTTTCTCTTCGGTAGGAGTCCACCCACACGATGTCAAAGATCTCAAAGACGGATGGGATAAAGAGATTGAAAAACTTTTAGAATCAAAAAAAGTAATTGCCGTTGGAGAAATAGGGCTTGATTATTACAGAGACCTTTCTCCAAGAGATTTGCAGAGAAAATATTTCGAAATCCAACTCGAAATCGCAAAAAGGCACAAGATGCCTGTAATCCTCCATGTAAGAGATGCTTACAAAGACGCATACGAAATCGTAAAAATGTTCGATATAAAAGGAGTGCTTCACAGTTTTAACGGAAAAATGGAAGATCTTAAAAATTTTTTGGATGTCGGATTTTACATAGGTGTTGGTGGAATGTCGACTTACAAAAAGAACGAGGAATTAAGAAAAATCCTTTCCTTTGCGCCTCTCGATAGAATTCTAACAGAGACCGATTGCCCCTACCTTTCTCCCCAGCCTGTACGCGGAAAGAGAAATGAGCCAAAATACGTAAGATTTACAATAGAGAATCTTTGTACGATATTCAAACGCCCATTCGAAGAGATAGAGACGATGACCTCTCAGAACGCAAAAAATTTGTTCGGGATCACTCTTTGAGGCCCGTTGTAACTATTCCTCTGACAAAGAGTTTCTGAACCGCGAAAAAGAGAATGAGTGTGGGCGCAAGCACCATCAGAGTGCCTGCCATTATAACTCCCCAGTTACTTGTTGATTCAACGTTTGTGAGCATTTTTAAGCCGATTTGGGCCGTTGCCATTTCGTTTGAATTCGTTACAACCAAAGGCCAAAGATAGAGATTCCATGCGTAAACGAAGTTTATAACCGCAACTCCCCCTATTGTCGATTTTGAAAGAGGTATAAGGATTTCTAAAAGAAATCTCATTGGTCCGGCGCCATCTATTTTGGCCGCATCTTCGAGTTCTTTTGGAATAGTCATAAAATGTTGTCTCATTAGAAATGTCGTCGTTGCACTCGCCAAAAATGGAACGGTTAATGCCCAGTAAGTGTTGACCCAGTGAAGGCTCTGCATTATTTGAAAGAGCGGAACTATCATTATCAATTCAGCCGGCATGAAAAGGGTCACAAAAAGTAAGGCAAAAAGCAAAGATGATCCTTTGAATCTGAAATTGGAAAAGGCATAACCTGAAAGAATTCCAAAGATCGTTTTTCCGATCATTATGACGACGCTCATTATCAAACTGTTAAGCATCAATCTGCCAAGATTTATTGAATTGAAGGCATTGATGTAGTTTTGAATGTAGAATGAATTTGGAAAGATAGTGGGTGGATAAACGAAAACCTCAGATGGCTTTTTCAAACTCATAGTTACGGCAAGAAATAGGGGAAGTAATATTATGATCGTAACGAATATCAAAAGCGCCTCTATCAATATCGTTCTAATCATCTTATTCTTTTTCACTGGTAGAACACCGCCTTTTGACCGAATTTGAAATAAAGGTACGTAAAGACGGCCATTATGAGTATCAAGACCACCGACTCAGCAGAGGCAAAGCCGGTGTTGAAGTTAACAAATCCATCTTGATAAAGTTTATATATAAGAGTCGACGTCGTGTTGGCTGGACCTCCCTGCGTCATAACGTCTATAGTCGCAAAAGCTGAAAATGCCGTGAACGTGACGTTCATAACAATAAGATAAAATGTTATCGGCGAAAGCAGAGGAATAGTTATTCTTAAAAGCCTGTGAACTGAATTTGCCCCATCTATCGTTGCGGCCTCGTAATAACTCTGTGGAATCGATTGGAGACCTGCAAGGAAGAAAATAACGTTAAAGCCAAGATTTTTCCATATCGTGGCTATCATTATGGCTATGAGCGCAAGTGGATATGTTGTAAGCCACTGAGGCTGTGCTTTAAAAAGAATTAAAAATAGATAACTGACGTATCCTGCCACCGGGCTTAGAAGGAAGGCCCATAAGGTTCCGGCAACCGCGGGAGAAATAGCGTATGGAGCAAAGATAAGCGTTCTGAATACGCCTATTCCCGGTACTCTTTCGTTAAGCAACAATGCGAGAAGCAAAGATATGATAAGTCCCCCAATAACGGTGACAGTTACGAATATAAGCGTCGTTAAGGCTGACTGAATGTACTGGCCGGAGGTAAAGAGAGACCAAAAATTTTGGAATCCAACGAAGAACAATCTGTTCCCGAATGGAGACATCCTGTAAAAACTCAATTTAAAGGTCTGAAAGGCCGGATAATATATGAAAATGGCGATTATTATAAATGTGGGAACAAGTAAAAGGTAAGGAAAGATCTTCTTGGCCATAATTCACTCCTTAAAGAGAGGGCATCCATGGGATGCCCTCACGATTTCAATACATTGAATTGTAGTTCGCTATTGCCTGATTTGCCTGATCCTGCGCCCATTGGAGAGCTTGCTGAGGAGTCATAGCCTTCGTAAACATCTTTCCAAATGCCGTGTCGACGGCCGTTCTTATCTGAGGAAATGCTCCCGTTGCCCCGCCGCGTGTTGCCGGAGTGACATTTGACATGAGAAGTTGTAATACTGTAACAAGGTAAGGAGGATTTTTCGCGTAATATCCTTCGTAAAGGAGTTTTATTATCGCATTTTTGTTGACAGGGAAATATCCCGTTCCAGTGCTCCATTGAATCTGGGCATCGGTACTTTCGAGGAATTTAAGGAATTTCCATGTCGCCTCTTCCCTTTGGGCATTATTCGTATTTACCATCCACAAACTCGCACCGCCAACTATGACGCCACCGTAAGGCACGCCAGAAGGATGCGGAAGGAACATCACGCCAAGTGAGAAATTGCCGGACTGGGCCGCCTTGACCATCATGTTCACGTCTGAAGTTGAGGTTATAAGCATCGCAGCCCTTTGAGAGATGAAGATCTGCCTCGCGTTGTCCCATCCCGGTCCTGCGTTTATCGCAGATCCATTTTGAATCATCTCGTTGAAAAAGTTGAAAATTCTCAATCCGGCTTCATTCGCAAAGACAGCCTTTGTTGCCCTTCCATCACGACCGTTGTTGTTGTTCAAAAGCAATGCATTTTGAACGGCCATGAACTGTTCGAAAAACCACGCGAGGGGCTCTCCGCTTCCGAAGGTAAAGCCATACTGGATTGTATTGCCATTGGCATCTTTGACGGTGAGTTTCTTTGCATACTCTATGAATTCTTCAAATGTGTTTGGCGGATTATTTGGATCAAGACCTGCTTTTTCAAAAAGCGTTTTATTGTAGAAGATAACTGGATTCGACGAGTTGAATGGCATGCTGTAAAGTTTACCACCTACCGTGTAATATCCTCTCGAGGCGGGCACAAGTGTGTTGATGTCAAAAGAAGGATCCTTGTCTATCATATTTTGAATTGGAATTATGACACCGCTGTCTATCATCATCTGTGTTCCTATATCGTATATCATGACAAGATCCGGAGGATTACCCGCCCTGACGGCCGCTATCATCTTGGTCATCGTGTCCGTGTAAGATCCCGTGTACTGAACATCAACTTTTATGTCTGGATTTTGTTGCATGAATTCATTCGCTAAGTTTTGCAAAAGTTGTATTCTGTCTGTTCCCCCCATTGCGTGCCAGAACTGAATCGTCACAGGAGCAGCAAAAATTGCAACGGCCAAAAACGTCAATACCGAAAAGAGAAATACCTTCCTCATTTAAACCCCTCCCTTTTTACAATGCGTGATAATCTTAATATTTATAATTTTCCTGTTTTATATCCCCAGATTAATTTAATTTAAAGCGTGCGGAAAAACTTACCATGATAATTATACTCTAAAAGCAGATCAAAAAACGAACATTTAATTCAAAATTAGCACTCTGGCCAAAAATGCTATATAATACAAACAACGATAAGAACTTTCGATGAATGGAGGTGGACCGTTTGCGGATAAAGATATTTGTGGACAGCACGGCAGACATGGCTCCGGAATGGTTTGAGAAATTAGATGCCGATATGGTACCTTTAAAGGTTATATGGCCTGATGGTACAGAGGAAAATGATACAAGAGATCCTGCGGATTTAATGAAATTTTACGAAAAGATATCGAACGCTTCAGAATTGCCCAAGACTTCCCAACCTACGGTTTTTGAGTTTTTACAAAAGTACAGGAATGCAGAGCAATCGGGATATGAGGGGATAGTGGTACTTACTTTATCTTCAAAGATGTCTGGAACGGCTAATTCTGCCGCAACCGCAGCAAAGGAAGCGAAGATCCCTGTCGAGATCTTCGATACAAAACTCGCTTCTGCCGTTATACCGCTTGTTGCAAGAAGGGCAAGAGAACTTGCAGAAAAAGGATTGGATCCGAAAAAGATCGTTGAACAACTTGAAAAAGACAGAAAAAATAACAAATTCCAGGCGATCTTTTACGTATCTGATTTTTCATTTTTAGTCAAAGGCGGCAGGGTTTCGAAAATACAAGGATTTTTTGGAACCGTGTTGAAGTTCAAGGTAGGAGTATGGATAAATGAAGAAGGCGAGATGATCCCGTTTGGAAGGGCAAGGGGGAGATCTCATGCCTACGATATGCTTATCGAACAATCCGGAAAATACATTCCGTTTGGATCTAACGTGATGATCTGTATGATCCACGCAAATGCGGAAAATGATGCGAAAGAATTGCTTGAAAGATTAAAAGAAAAATATAAGGTGCTTGACGCATCCTTTCATATGACAGGGAAGGTTATAACGACTCACGTTGGTCCGGGGATGTGTGGCTTTGGAATAGAGGCGATGTGAGATGGAAGAGATGGTAAAAGAAAAGGTAGTTACAGATTCCAATCTGGCATCTGCATTAAGAAGCGGCAACGCCGATGTGCTATCAACTCCCACCGTTCTTGCGTGGATGGAAGAAACGGCCACCGAACTTGCTCAAAGATTTTTAAATGAAGATGAAATAACAGTTGGAGCCCATGTAACTTTAGATCACCTTGCCCCGGCGTGGACGGGGGAAAAAGTGGAAATAAAGGCAAAACTTGTCGATAAAACAGGCAGAAAATTCGTCTTCAAAATCGAGGTGAAATCCGGGGATAAACTCATAGCAAAGGCCGATCATGTAAGGGTTGCCGTTAAAAAGGAGAAGTTTAAAAAATGAAAATCGAAAATATAATCCCCGTATCGTTAGGAAGTGTGCCTGCAGATCTTCTCCTTAAAAATTGCAAAATAGTCAACGTTTTTACCGGGAAAATAGAAGAGGGAAATATAGCGCTATTCAGAAAAAGAATAGCGGGTATAGGAGATTACACACAAGCAAAAGAGGTAATAGATCTCGATGGGAACTACGTAGTGCCGGGCTTGATAGATGCCCATGTTCATATCGAAAGTTCAATGGTAGATCCGGTTGAATTTGCGCGATCCATACTGCCGAGAGGAACAACGACTATAATAGCGGATCCACACGAGATAGCAAACGTTCTCGGGACAGAAGGCATAGAATACATGCTTCAGTACACCGAAGGAATCCCCCTTAACATCTACATGATGATACCTTCATGTGTTCCGGCCACCAATATGGAAACAAATGGAGCGACGATAGATGCCACAGATACAATAGGATTGATCACGAAATATCCGCGCGTCCTTGGACTCGGAGAGGTCATGAATTACCCGGCCGTTATAAACGCGGATAGAGATCTGATGACAAAGATAGAAATAACAAGACATCTTTACAAAAAGATAGATGGCCACGCTCCAAATTTAGCCGGTAAATCTTTGAATGCCTACATTTCTGCCTTCATAAGATCGGATCATGAATGTTCCACAGAAAAAGAGGCTCTTGAAAAGATTTCACGCGGAATGCAGGTTCTGATAAGGGAAGGCAGCGTTGCCAAAAATCTGGACGATCTCATAGGCGCGGTTACGCCATACAACGAGAGATTCTTCTCTTTTTGTACCGACGATCGCCATCCAGATGACATAGAAAGAGATGGTCACATAGACAACATGGTAAGACGTTCCATTGAAAAAGGAGTCGATCCGATAATCGCGATAAGAATGGCGACGATAAATTCGGCTCAGTTTTATGGTCTAAGAAGCATGGGTGCGATAGCCCCTTCATACAAAGCCGATATGGTAGTAACCGAATCTCTTGAAAAATTCTTTCCCAAGATTGTCATAAAAGACTCAAAGATCGTCGCCCGGAACGGTAAATTACAGACCGAGATCACGGGAAATAAAGTTCAGCGAAAAATGGAAGGAAACTTCAGAGTTCCATTCATAGAACCGGAGGATTTAAGGATTCTTTCAGAAGGTAAAAGGACGAGGGCCATTCGCGTCTTTAACGATAGCATTTATACAGAAGAAGAAATCTTCGATATACCTCCATCAAAAGTGCCAGATTTAAAAAACGATTTGATTAAAATTTCCGTCGTATCGAGATATTCGACCAAAAAATCCATATTTTCGGCCGCCGTCACAGGCTTTGGCTTAAAGAAGGGTTCGATAGCAACCTCCGTTGGCCATGATTCTCACAACATTTCAGTCATCGGAACAAATGACACGGATATGGTAGTGGCTGTCAATGAGATTTTGAGAATAAAGGGCGGCATCGTCATCGCGAAAGATGGAAAAATAGTTTCTGAACTTCCACTTTCGATAGGCGGCCTTATGTCCGAACTTCCGATGGAAAAGGTCGTTGAAAAGATAAAAGAATTGAAGCGCATAGCAGGGGATTTTGGGTGTATAATTAATGATCCATTTATGGTACTTTCTTTTGTTCAACTTGCGGTTATTCCAAAGATCAGGATAACAAATCTGGGACTTGTTGACGTTACAAAGGGTGCATTCGTTGATGTTGGTTGAGGGGGTGTGATACCGTGAAGGTTGAAAATACCAAGATGAACGTAATAGGCAAAAAAGTAAAAAGGGTAGACGCCATTGAAAAGGTCAAAGGCATGAACAAATTCGTTGCGGATTATGAATTCAAAAATATGCTCTATGGCGCTGTTGTTTTTTCAAAACACGCGAGAGCACTTGTGAAAAGCATAGATACGGGCAAGGCAAAGGAATTAAAGGGCGTAAAAGCGATCCTTACATATTCAGATATTCCGGGAGAAAATCAACTCGGAGAAGTCGTTGAGGATATGCCATGTCTTGTACCGGTGGGAAAAGAAGCAAAGTATTACGGAGATGTCGTGGCCGTTGTTGCGGCCGAAAGTCAGAAGATAGCCAACATGGCTTCCGGCCTTGTACAAGTAGAATATGAGGAATTGCCGGCTGTCCTTTCTATAGAAGAATCCCTTAAGAATGAGATAAAGGTCCATGAAAGCGGAAATATCCTTACATCCAAAAGAATAAGAAAAGGGAAAATAGAGGAAGGTTTTGCCAGTGCAGATCTTATAATCGAAGACGATTTCTTTGCAGATTACCAGGAGCATGCCTATCTTGAAACACAGGGAATATTCGCGATCCCTGATTCAACCGGCATGACGATATACGGCTCGATGCAATGCCCGTATTACGTGCAAAATGCCGTCTCGAGAGTACTCGGAATCCCCCATAACAGCGTTAAAATCGTTCAGGCCGATACCGGTGGTGCTTTTGGAGGGAAGGAAGATGTGCCGTCTTACGTTGCCGCGCAGTGCGCATTGCTTGCGTATCACACAAAAAGGCCGGTCTTACTTTCCTATTCGAGAGAGGTGGATATTCAATTCACAAGCAAAAGACACCCTATAAAATCCCATTACAGAGCCGGATTTAAAAAAGACGGGAAACTCGTAGCGATAGAGGTTAACGCTCACATGGATATGGGGGCATATGCAACGCTTTCTCCTATAGTCATGTACAGAAGCCTTGTCCACGCTGCCGGAGCTTACGATGTGCCGAATGTCAGTGTGGATATAGATGGAGTTTATACGAACAAAGTGCCATGCGGTGCCTTCAGAGGGTTTGGAAGTCCGCAAGTGCTTTTTGCCATTGAGTCAATAATGGATGAGGCCGCTTTGAAACTTGGAATAGATCCTGTGGACATAAGGCTAAAAAATGTCCTCAGGATCGGAAGCCGTACCCCGACGGATCATCTTCTGACAGAATCTGTCGGAGCCGTTGAAACGATAATGAATGCTGTAAAGATCTCCGATTATGAAAATCTGAAGAGGTCTGTCCGTGACTTCAATTCAAAGAACAGGTTCAAAAAAAGAGGCATAGGTGTCTCCCACATAATCTATGGCGTAGCGCTCGGTGCCGCGGGACAGGCCCTTGACGCGGCCGGCGCTCTTGTTCAGGTCCACAGAGATGGAAGCGTAACTGTCCATGTTGGAAATACAGAGATGGGCCAGGGTATGAAGACGGTCCTCGCGATGATTGCGTCCGAAACACTCGGACAAAATATAGACAGGATAAGAGTTGAAAATGCCGATACTTCATATGTTCAAGACAGTGGCCCTACGGTGGCATCTCGTGCAACGCTTTTTAGCGGGAACGCTGTAAAAGAGGCGTGCGAAAAGATAAAGGAGAAAATGATCTCAACTTTTTCAAAGATTAAAAACGTGGAAAAAGAGGAGGTGGTTATAAATTCTGGTGTGGTAAGAGGTGGCAAAGAAGAGATGAATTTTGGTGATCTGGCAAATATTTGCTATTCTTCCAATGTCGATCTTATAGCAAATGGATGGTTTAAATCGCCAAAATTAAACTGGGATCCAAAGACAGGACTCGGAGAGGCTTATCTTACATACTCTTACGCCACACAAATCGTGGTTGTAGAGGTTGATATGCTGACTGGGAAGTCGACCGTGATCGACGTCTTCACCTCCCACGATGTGGGAAAGGCGTTAAATCCAGTTGGACTTGTCGGACAGGTTGAGGGAGGTTTTGTTCAGGGAATGGGGTATGCGATTTACGAAGAGATAAAGATGAAAGACGGAAGAATTTTGACGGATAATTTCAACACTTACATAATTCCTACAATAAATGATATCCCGCAAAATATAAAGATAGATTTCGTCGAAGACGAATTTTCCGAAGGACCTTTCGGTGCCAAGGGTATAGGAGAGCCATCATTAATGCCTGCCCCCGCGGCAATAGCGAATGGAATATCTAATGCCATAAATAGACGGGTAAAAAAAATACCGGCAACGCAAGAATACGTGCTTGATCTGATAGAAAAAGGAGAGGATAAATTATGAATTCAAAAAAGATAATAGGTCCTACCTTTGAGGAAATGCTCCATCCCGACAAAATCGATCCAAAGATAAGAAAGATTGCCCTTGAAAAGATGAAGGAGGATCCCTTAGATCCGATAAACTTTTTCAACATAACATGGCGAGGCCCGGACAACAAAATAAAGTATGTTGTTCTTCCAAAAAAATTAACTGGCGTGGACGCAAATATAATAGTTATGTATGGACGCGATTTTCCCACCGGCAGCCATAAAGTTGGCGCAACCTATTCGATACTCGTCGAAAAGGTTATAAGAAATGAGGTAGATCCTTCGTATCACACGCTTATATGGCCATCGACCGGAAATTACGGAATAGGCGGTGCCTGGGTTGGATGCAGAATGAAATTCGATACGATAGTAATATTACCGGAGGGGATGAGCAAAGAAAGATTCGAAATTATAAACTCTTACGGCGCGAGAGTTATCGCGACGCCCGGATCCGAATCGAATGTCAAAGAGATTTACGATAAATCAAAAGAAATATGGTCTCAGAATCCTGAAAAAGTCCGAATACTAAACCAATTCAGCGAATTTGGAAATTACAGATTTCACTACTACGTAACGGGTAACACAATGATTGAACTTGTTCAAAATGAAAAGATAGGAAATGGCAGAATTGCCGCGGTGGTCTCGGGCGTAGGATCGGCTGGAACGATAGCGTGCGGAGACAGAATAAAGCAAGTCTTCAGCGATGCGAAGGTCGTGACGCTTGAGCCTATACAGTGTCCGACCATTTCGATGAATGGATACGGATCGCACGATATTCAGGGCATAGGAGACAAACACGTTACATGGATTCACAACGTGATGAATTCAGATGCCGTCGTCGCGGTCGATGACATGGAATCAAAAAAGGGTCTTCAACTTCTAACGGACGAGGTTGGAAAAAGATTTCTCAAAGACTTTATCGAGCCAAAGGCCGTAGATGAAATTTCAACGATTTTCGGAATATCCGGCGTTGCAAATGTTTTAGGCGCGATAAAGGTTGCAAAGCAGTACAAATTCGGTCCCAACGATAACATCGTAACGATAGCAACGGACACTATAGACAGATACCATTCGGTCATGGCAGATCTCGACAGACAGTTCGGAAAGATGGATCTATCCGAGGCAAAATCGAGATTCAATTCCATCTTCATGGGCGTAAAAACCGATTGGTTCTTCGAAGGAACTCTTGAGAACAGGAGAAGATGGCACAACCTCAAGTACTACACGTGGGTAGAACAACAGGGCAAAAGCGTTGAAGAACTCAATGAACAGATGAATCTCTCGTACTGGGAAAAACAGCAGGCGATTGTTAAAGAAACGGACAAACTCATCTATGATTACAGAAAGAAGGAGGGATATGATTGAGATATCTTCTAAGTCATATAGGGGCAATGGAGACCTTTTCAAGAGACGGTCAGATCGAAGATGGATACATTGCCATAGATGGAAATGTGATAACCTATGTTGGAAAGACAAAACCTGAAGGAAAATTCGACGAGACAATAGATTGCTCCAACAAAATTGTTCTTCCGGGCTTTGTTAACACCCATCATCATTTTTATCAGACACTTACACGAAATGTTAAATCCGTCCAGAGCGCTAAACTTTTTGACTGGCTTGTTGCCCTTTACGAGATATGGAAAAACATAGACGAAGAGGCATCTTATGTAAGCGCCGCTATTGCCGCATCGGAAATGGCGTTAAGCGGGGTTACGACCTCGAGCGATATGCTTTATCTTTATCCCAAAAACAAAAATTCGATCTTCGATGAAGAGATAAGAGGCGTTTCACACGTCGGCCTCAGATTTCATCCGACGCGTGGCGCAATGTCAATGTCAAAAAAAGATGGAGGACTTCCTCCCGATTCTGTAGTGCAAAGCGAAGATGAGATTCTTTCAGAATACGAAAGAACTGTTTCAAAATATCATGACAGATCCCGATACGCAATGGTTAGAATAGCCCTCGCTCCCTGCTCGCCGTTTTCGGTTACCGAATCTCTAATGGTAAAGACTCTCGAGTTCGCGCAAAATCATGATGTGCTTATCCATACCCATCTTGCCGAGACAGAAGATGAAGAAAAATTCTGCATCGATAAATTTGGTCTCAGACCTGTTGATTATATGGAAAAAATTGGATGGCTAAATCCGAGGGTATGGTTTGCTCACACCGTTCACGTGAATGAGGCGGATATAGAGAAGATGCGCAAAAACGATGTTGGAATTTCTCATTGTCCAACCTCCAACATGAGACTCGGATCAGGAATAGCGCCCATCTCAAAGATGGAAGGGCTCAGAATATCTTTGGGAATAGACGGCAGCGCTTCAAACGACACTTCTAACATGATATTAGAGGCAAGAAATGCGATGCTTTTGCAGAGGGTAAAATACGGCGCGAATGCAATAAGTCCTAAGAAAGCACTTGAAATGGCGTCGATCGGCGGTGCAAGGGTTTTGAGGATGGATGATTACATAGGATCGATAGAGGCTGGAAAGGCGGCCGATATAATAGGTTTTGACATGGGAAAAATAGAATTTGCCGGCGGCCTTGATGACCCGATCTCTGCCGTGCTTATGTGCGATGCGAAATCAGTCGATTTTAACATCGTCAACGGCAAATTCATCGTCAGAGATGGCCATCTTAACGTTCCGGACATCGATTACCTTGTCGGGAAGCAAAATGAGATCTCTCGAAAATTGATCAGAGGAGGGATTTAAGTGGAGATAAAAGAATTTTACAATTACTACGCTGAAATTGCGAAATATTCGAGCGCATATGCCCTTGTTGAATGGGATATGAGAACCAAGATGCCGCCGAAGGCGGCAATGGACAGGGCCGAAGTTGCCGGTAAACTCGCAAGAACCATCTTTGAAATGATCACATCTGAGAAGATGGCCGCTTTTGTTGAATATTTCAACAGGCCCCGCATAAACGAAAAACTGAATGAGGTCGATAGAAGAAATATCTACCTTACGACCAAAGAGTACAGGCGAGCCTCTTCGATCCCACCTGAAAAGTTCGAAAAATTCACGATAGCCTGTTCAAAAGGAGAAAGTGTCTGGCAGGAAGCAAAGGCCGAATCGAATTTTAAAAAATTCCGCCCGTATCTCGAAGAGATAGTCGGATATTTAAAAGAATTCGTCGAATATTACGGATACGAAAAAAACAAATATGATGCCCTTCTCGAAGGGTACGAACCTTCAATGACAACTGAAGAGCTCAAAAGGATAATAGAAGGTCTTAAATCTGAACTTGTCCCGTTCATAAAAGAATTATCCAGCGGAAAAAAGCCTGACGATTCTATTTTAAAGGGAACCTTTGATAAAGCCTCTCAAGAAAGGTTATCTCGCGAGGTTTTAGAGTTGATGGGATACGACTTTCAATCTGGCCGTATAGACGAGACGGTCCATCCTTTCACAACGGGAATCGGAAATGGAGATGTCAGGATCACGACGAATTATCATTTAGACGATATGACATCTGCTCTATTTTCGACGATGCACGAAGGAGGGCACGCGCTCTACGAACAGGGTATTTCCGAAGAATACAAATGGATGCCAGTCCACACCGGCGCTTCGATGGGAATACACGAGTCTCAGTCGAGAACATGGGAAAATCTTGTTGGTAGATCTTATGAATTCTGGAAATTCTTCTTTCCCAAACTCTCCGAAATCTTTCCGCAATTTAAAAAAATAACGCCTGAAGAATTTTACAAAGCCATTAACATCACAAAGCCTTCTCTTATAAGAATAGAGGCCGATGAGGTAACGTACAACCTTCACATAATGGTAAGGTTTGAAATAGAAGAATCACTCATAAATGATAGAATAAAGGTTGAAGATTTGCCAGATGTATGGAATCAAAAGATGAAAGAGTATCTAAACGTAGATGTGCCAGATGAAGCCCACGGTGTTTTGCAAGATGTTCACTGGTCTGGCGGCCAGTTTGGATATTTTCCGTCTTACATGTTAGGAAATCTCTATGCTTCTCAATTTTTCTCTGCCGCAAAGAAAGAAATTCACGATCTTGAATCTCAAATCTCAAATGGAAACTTGAAGATTTTTAGAGAATGGCAAAGGGAAAAGATACATAAATTTGGTGCCATGTACGATCCGAAAGATTTGATCGTGAAAGTAAGCGGTGAACCTTTGAATCACAAATATTTTGTGAATTACATAAAAGAGAAGTTTTCGAAGATCTATGGAATTCATAGATGAAAGTACAAAAAATTTTTGTCTCTTCGACAAAGTCATAGATCTTTACAAGCCTGTAAGCGTATTCGGAAAGAATCTTTTTGCCAATCTCTCACCTTTGAAAGAAGAGATGATTTCTTATTTCTCATTCCTTTCAAAGGTGAGAGAATGTGAAAAACAAAGGACAAGAATAGAAAGTCTTTTGCGGGATTTTCATGAGATTACGACGACAATATCGAATATCGAACACGATATGGCAACAGAAATAGACATATTCGAAATAAAAAGATTTATATATTACCACAGGCTGCTCAAAAACGCATCTCGCCTTAAAGATTTTTTTGGATCTTTTGAGGAACTTTGGATTCTGATCGATCCCCAAAATACAGGTTCCTTTTCATTTGCTCCTCGAAATTCAATGATAGAAGAGATGGAAAAAAAGTACACGGATTTAGGAAAAAAAATAGACGGCCTTTACAGAATGCAGATAGAATTGATAGCGCGAAGGTTTGGAATCCGAATCGATGACAAAAGGTTTGTAATAGAAAAGGAAAAGGGAATCCCACTTGTAAATTCCAACCTTGTAATGATAGAAAGAGAAGGAACAAAAACCTACACGCTTTCGGTCAGACCAACGGAAGAAATAATCGCACTTCAGAGCGAAATGTCAGATCTCGAAGAAAAATTAAAAGATGAAAGAGAAAGAGAAGTAAAAAGGTTATCTTCCGAAATAAAGAAATGGATTCCGTCCGTTAAAGAAGAGATATCGAAAATCTCGAAATTCGATCTCGCCTTTTCAAAGGTAAAGGCAATAAATGACGGCTACACATTTCCAGATTTTGGAGATCGTATAGAACTTTCAAAGGCCTTCCATCCGGTAATTGCAAAGAATGTCCAAAATTATACACCTTTAGACGGCTCTTTTACAGGTGGCTTGACGATCATATTTGGCCCGAATATGGGAGGAAAAACAACGGTTTTAAAGACTATAGCGCTTTCCTGCGCTCTCGGGACTTACGGATTTTTAGTCCCTGCAAAATACGCAAAGTTGCCCAAAGTAGACTGGATAAGATATATAGGCATGTCCTCAAATCATACAGATCTGTCGTCTTTTGCAAATCAGATAGAAAATGTCTCTGAAGTATTGAAAATGGACGGGAATGGCATTATTCTCATAGATGAGTTCGGTGCCGGCACAAACCCTTACGAGGGGGAGGCACTCGCTCAGTCTCTTGCGGAATACCTCTCACACAGGAATCATTTTTCCATCATGGTCACGCATTTCAAACGCGTAATAGAAAAGACGAATTGCCCCAAATACATGATAGGAAAGATAAATTTTGACGAGGAAATAAACGCCAAAAATATCAATTCAAAAATAGATCACCATCTTACAAAAGATTTCAGCGTCAAATATGGAGATGCCATAAAGATCGCTTCTATCTTTGGCTTTCCCTCTGAAATAACCGATGAAGCCTTAAAAAAACTGGAAGATTATCTATGAGAATCTTTTCTCGCGACCATAATGCCAACCAAACCAAGTCCTATTAAAATCGCAAAAGCAACTATTGCCACTATGTTCATTTTAGCCTCCTGTATTTAGACGGAAATTTAAAAGATAAGTTTAGAATTCTATCTATATTGAACAAATCGATCTTTTGGAGTATACTTTTAAGTTAATGCAGTAGAGAAAGTTTAAAACTAAAAGAAGGGGAAGCACGTGTTACGTGATCTTTTGATGATTGCAACGGCCATGCTTTTGGGGTGGTCTTTAGGCTACAACAACATGGCAACGATCTTCGGCCCTCTCATAATGTCCGACATAATAAAGTATAGAACGGCCACCATCGCAGGGGCAATTTTCATATTTTTAGGAGCCTTCATCGGTGGGAATTCGGGAATATCGACGATGAATTCCGTAACGCATGTTACATTCGATATTTCCGTGAGCGCTGCCCTCGGTACGGCGATTGTTGTGCTGATAATGACACATTACTCATTACCCACCTCGATAACGCAGGGAATTATAGGTGCCCTCGTTGGCGTGGGACTTGTCGAGCACGATGTTAATTGGTGGATCGTTGGCAAGGTGGCAGCTTCGTGGATCATAACTCCATTTGGTGCTTTGGTGATAGCCATTTTTTCATACATTGTAATATCACTTTTCTACAACCGCCTAAAATCTCTAAGGATCAGGGGAACGATGGTCAGGTTAATGTCATTTTCGTTCAGTATATACGCGTCCTATTCTTTGGGAGCAAATAACCTTGCGAATATAACAGGTCCATTCGTCGGGAAGGGGCTCTTCGGTCACGAAGAGGCACTTTTAATCGGAGGCTTGGCGATGGCTTTGGGATTTTTGACGGCAAGCAAAAAGGTCATAAGAACTGTTGGAAAGGATATTACCATTATGGAGCCATTTGATTCTTCGATAGCGATCTTTGGGGAAGGTACCTCCCTTTTGATCTTTTCATTTTTAGGAATACCGATATCGAGCGCACAGGCGTCGGTGGGTTCAACGGCCGGCGTCGGGCTTGTAAAAGGTCTTAAAACCGTGAGTTTAAAAACGATTGTGAAAATCGTAAGCGGATGGCTTATTACTCCTTTTATAACAGGTACCATTGCTGTTATAATATACATGATAATGAAAGTTTGGGGGTAAAAAATGTCTTTGATCTTTGGTAAAAAGGAGAATGAGGTTATCAGTTTATTCAAGAATCACCTCGATATGGTTGGACAGGTTATAGATGAAACTTTTAAAATAATAAAATTATCTTGCGACGAAGATTGCACAGATATAGTCAAGATTGTCAGGCAAAAAGAAAGCGAAGCAGACTCGATACGCAGAAATGCCGAAACTTTAATGTATTCTGGAGCCTTTCTTGCCCAGTCAAGAGGTGATATGTTAGGACTCATAGAGGCTGTCGATAAGGTTGCAAATAAGGCCGAAACTGTCGCGGATGTTATATACCTCCAAAGCCTTAAAATACCAGATTCCCTCAGAGACAAATACATAAAAGAGTATGAGTGTTCCGTTGAATCCTTTAAAGCACTCGCAACTGCCGTGGAAAATCTCTTTGAAGACGTAGACAAATCTAAAAATGCCGTCTTAGAAGTTGAGAGATGGGAAAATACCGGCGATGGAATAGAAAGATCTCTTATAAAAGAAGTCTTTACTTTGAACATTGAACTCGCGCGTAAAATCCAATTAAGGGAACTGGCACTGCAGATAGGAGACATAGCAGACAGGGCCGAAGACGCATCTGACAGAATAGAGATAATAATTTTGAAGATGAGCGCGTGATGGGAAATTCAAATGCAATCGAAGAACTTCTAAAAACAATGAGAATTTTGAGATCAAAGAATGGATGCGAATGGGACAAAGCTCAGACACATCTTTCGCTTAAGCCTTACATAGTCGAGGAGAGTTTTGAGGTTGTCGAGGCAGTAGATTCGGGCGATCAAGGGAAACTCAAAGAAGAACTTGGGGATCTTTTGCTTCAGATCGTCTTTCAGGCGATAATTTCTGAAGAAGAGAAGAACTTTGATTTCTATGATGTGGTTGAAAATTTAAACGAAAAATTGATACGGAGGCATCCACACATTTTCGGTTCCGAAAAGGGTTATTCTTACGAAAAGTGGGAGGAGATAAAATCCAAGGAGAAGGGCAAGCCAAAAACAAAACTTGGAGAGATAAATCCCGTTATCCCTGCCCTCTCGATGGCAAGAAGAATCCAAGAAAATGCGGCCGAGTACGGCTTCGACTGGAAAGATGTGGATCCAGTCTACGATAAAGTCTACGAAGAGATCGAAGAGGTAAAGAATGCAAAGAGTCTTTCTGAAAAAGAAGAAGAGATAGGAGATCTTTTGTTTGCGGTTGTAAACCTTGCAAGGCATCTTGGAATAGATTCGGAAAGCGCTCTGAGAAAATCCACAGCAAAGTTCGTTAATCGATTTGAAAAGATGAATAAAATGGCAGAAAATAAAGGCATAGATTTAAAAACCCAGCCACTTGATGTAATGGAAGATTTTTGGAACAAATCCAAAGAAGGAGAGTGAAAAGTTTTGAAAAAAGTAGTTTTGTTTTTTGTAATCGCAATTTTCGCATCACTTGCGGTATTTGCAGTTGATGCAACCCCGACGACAGCGCCGTCGACATCTTTGCTTTTGGGTTCTTCTTCAACAACGACAGTTGTAGCAATCGTTAACGGTGAACCCATATACGCGAATATACTCAATATGGCCTCAAACGTCGCTCCGACACTTGCCCAGTTGAAAAACATAAATCCCCAGATGTACAACTTCATGACGACAACAAAGGACGGATTTAACTTCCTTGCCGCCTACAATAGAAGCGTTCTGAATAACCTTATTGATTCCGTTTTGATGGAGCAGTTGGCAAAACAAAAGTACAACATAGTTGTTACAGATGCCCAGGCTCTCGCACAGGTAAAGGCACAGGTGGCCCAGATGCTTAGCGCATACAACATAACTGAAGATCAGTTCTCCCAGTATCTCCAGTCACAAGGGTACGGAGATATAAATCAGTTCGAGCAGGATTCACTATTTACGATGAAATTTTCAATGACTCTCGATCAATTGAAGAAGGTAGTCACAAGTTCGGCGACCGTTACAACGGCCGAGGCCCAGCAGTATTACAATTCAAATATCAACTCCTTCCAGAATCCTCCAGAGATAGATGTCGAGCATATATCCTTAAGCAGCCAGTCAACGGCGGCAAGCGTGCTTGCGCTCATCAAATCCGGAAAGATAACCTTTGAATCGGCGGCGGCCAAATACTCGCTCGATACAAATACTAAGAATAAAAATGGAGATCTCGGATGGATTCCACAATCTCCAAATATGCCAGATTTTGAAGTTAAACTCTTTGGAGCCAACATAGGAGACATCATAGGACCGGTTCAGGTAAATAATTCATGGGAACTCTTCAAAGTCATAGGCAAAAAAGGACCTTCTGTCCAAAGCTTTGCTGAGGTTCAATCCCAGATAGTCCAGCAGTTGCTTTCTCAAAAACAATCACAGATATGGGCTAACTGGCTACAAAATGTTTTCCAGCCATTCAAAAACAGCAGCACCATAAAGATAATGATATAGCAGGTGCAAGATGGTAAAGAAAGAAGATGTCTTGGAAGCCTTGAAGGGAGTTATAGATCCCGAAATAGGAATTGATGTTGTGAGTTTGGGACTCGTTTACGGGGTGGATGTTTCCGAAGATGGTGATGTTAACGTTAAAATGACGATGACCTTTATGGGTTGTCCTCTTACGGCGATGATAACAGAAGATGCCAAGTATGCAATCCAGGCCGTTAAAGACGTGAAATCTGTTAACGTTGAGATAGTGTGGGATCCGCCATGGACGCCAGATATGATCGATCCCGAACTGAGGGCCAAACTTGGAATTTGACATCAAAAGTATTTTAGATTTTTCAACGAAATATTTAAAGGATAAATCCTTATCTCCGCGTTTAGACGCGGAGATGCTTTTGTGTTTTGTGATTTCAAAGAAAAGAAACTGGATATATTCCCATCTTGATTTCAAAGTAGACGAAAAAACCTTTGAAAGGTACAGATCCCTGATAGAAAAAAGATCTCAGGGAGTGCCTATCGCCTATCTTACGGGAAAAAAGGAGTTCATGGGACTTGAATTCGATATCAACGAGAATGTACTCGTTCCGCGTCCAGAAACAGAGGAATTAGTCGAGAAGGTTATAAAAGATGCCAAAATTGAAGGATGGAAAAAATTTCTCGATTTTGGAACGGGAAGCGGAGCCATAGCGATTTCTATCGCTAAATTTCTCCCCGACGCGCACGTATGGATAAAGGACATAAATGCAGAGGCCATAAAATTGGCCCTTTCTAACGCCAAAAAATTAGGAGTTTACGAGAGGATTCACATTTCAGAAGAAAATGAATTCGATGCCGTTGTCTCAAATCCCCCCTACCTTACAATAGACGAATGGAAAAGTTCAGATCTGCATGAACCATACGAGGCACTTGTGGGCGGAGAAAGCGGAAATGAAATTTACATTGATGTTCTAAAAAATTACAAGGCTTGCAGATTTTACTTCGAAATAGCACATCCATTCAGAAAATCTTTGAAAGAAATTTTTGAAAGGTTTGGAAGATACGAAATATTAAAGGACATATCAGGCAGGGATAGAATCGCTATCATTTACATTTTCGGAAAGGGGTAGAATTATTCTGAACTCGCTCCCTTTTCCAACCTCGCTCGATACTTCTACCTTTCCCTTATGGGCTTCAACTATCATTTTAACTATTGATAGGCCAAGGCCTGTACCTCCCACTTTTCTTGATCTCGCTTTATCGACCCTGTAAAATCTCTCAAATAAACGGGATAAGGCATCGGCAGGTATGCCGATGCCTGTATCTCTTACTCTTATCTGACAACTCTTATCATCGATCTTTTCGCATATGACTTCAACTAATTTTGTCCCGTTTTCCTTTTGGGAAGTATACTTTATGGCGTTATCTGTGAGATTCAAAACGGCCTGAACAAGCCTGTCAAAATCACCGTAAACCTTTATGTGATCCTCGCACGATATTCTAAGATCGACATTGAGAGATTCTGTCATTGGCTTGACTATTCTTGAAACGTAATTTACAACTCTTGAAAGATCGAGTTCTTCGAATTTGAATTCGGCCTTTCCCTCTTCCAATTTCTGAAGATCAAGCAGATCGTTTATCAATCTGCTCATTCTTGCGGATTCATTTTCTATGATCCCAAGAAATTTCCTGACCATCTCGACATCTTTAAAATCATCATCCATAAGAGTCTCGGCATATCCGTGAATAGATGTCAGAGGAGTTTTTAACTCGTGAGAGACATTGGAAATGAACTCTCTTCTGAAATTGTCAAGTTCTCTCTCGTTTGTAACATCTTTTATGACTATTATCAGTGCTTTCTCATTTTCTTTCAAAATGACTGGTATCGCATCGCACTTAAGATAACGCTTTTGTGGATAAACGAGAGCGAATTCAGATGAATCCGTCGTGAAATTTTTAAGGTTCTTATCGACGAAGTTAAGAATGTCGTAATTCTCAAAGACTTCGACGATCTTCTTGCCTTCCAAAGAGCAATTTTCTATTCCCATAAACTTACACACGCTGGAATTGCTCAGCATAATCTTTCCTTCTCCATTGACTATTACTATACCGTCATTGACATTTTCCAAAATTATCCTCATGTTTTCTTTACTCTTTGTTGCTTCCGAATACCTTGATTCGAGATCTTCCTTCATCTCTTTCAAGGCATCTATCAATCTTATGACCGGTACGTCGTCTTTGGAGTTGGAAACTATATGGGATATGCTGTTTAATATCCTTAAATTTCTCTTATGGATGAAGTAAAAGAAAATGAAAAGCCCAAAAAAAACAACAGAAAGAATTCCAAAAAAGATCGTCAAAACTTCCAAAGTTAATCCTCGCTACCCGGATCCTTGAATTTGTAGCCCTTTCCTCTTACCGTGACTATGTACTTGGGATTTGAAGGATCCTCTTCTATTTTTGTTCTAAGCCTTCTTATGTGAACATCCACAGTTCTTGTATCACCGTAATAGTCGTATCCCCACAACGTGTCAAGCAAAACGTCCCTGCTGAAGACCTTTCCGGCATTCTCGGCAAGAAATCTCAGAAGATCAAACTCGAGAGGTGTCAAACCAACAGGTTTTCCTCTAACCTTAACTTCATACTTTTCAAGATCTATGTCGAGATCCTTTGCAGAAATCTTTTTGGGCTTTTCTTCCACCTTGGTCAAAGCCTGATCCGTTCTCCTGAAGATAGCCTTTATCCTTGCAAGCAATTCTCTTACGCTGAAGGGTTTTGTTATGTAGTCATCTGCTCCGAGTTCGAGACCAAGCACTCTATCGAATTCTTCACCTTTTGCGGTCAAGAATATAACAGGCTTATCCCTATTCTTATCCCCGCTCCTTAAGGTTCTAACGAGTTCAAAGCCATCCATGCCGGGCAACATGACGTCGATGATGAATAAATCTATTTCCTCTTCCTTTATTATCTCGAGAGCCTTTTCTGCATCGTACGCTTTAAGCACGTCATACCCTTCTTTTTTCAGGTTGTAACTTACGAGTTCTACTATCGAAGGTTCATCATCAACGACGAGTATCCGCTTTTTTAACATTAATTATCCCTCCTTTAAAATTTTCAACTCTCCAAATTCTGAATTTTTCCATGAAATATCGATATACCTCCATGATGGTTCGGCTTGCCATTCCTTTTCTATACCGTGAATAAATTTCATTCTTTCATCTCTACGCGCAAGTTCATAAGAGATCTCCGCGTTCGCCGTAGCAAGGACCCATTGAATTCTTGAAAGCCTTATGCTTTCAAACTTACTCTTGACTCCGATCTTCCCGAGACTTGATTGAAGATATCTCTCCCTTTCTTTTAAATCTTTAGAAGAACGCATTTGAAAATTTTCAAAGTTCGTAAACGGTTTTGGTATCAAAGGATTAAGGCTCACATATGGGATGATTCCTTCCTCTTTGACCATTTTGACTACGTCGATTATACCATTTAAATCGCTCTGGTCTTCTTCCGGCAAGCCGTATATGAAATACATCTTGACGCGTTTAAGGCCCGCTACCTTGACATTTTGAATGGCTCTTTTTATGTCTTCTTCATCGATCTCTTTGTTAAGCAAATTTCTCATTTTTTGTGTTCCAGCCTCAGGCGCAAGCGTTATCTCTCTATCTCCCATCGATTCGAGAACCTTCACAAGTTCCACGCTTATTGCATCAAGCCTTAAAGAAGAGACACTTAAAAACTTCACCCTCTCCTTTAGCCAGAAAAGCAAGTCCATCAAATGAGGATAATCAGAAACACTCGATGCGACGAGACCAACTTTGTCTGTGTGTACAGTGGCCATGGAGATTCTCTCTTTAATCTCTTCAAGAGGCATAAAACGCACGATATTGTATATCTTCGAGGCCACACAAAAACTACACCGGTGAATGCATCCCCTTTCTATCTCTATCAGATAAGTCTTCCCAAAGACCCCTTCTTCGGAAAGGAAAACAGAACTTCCTAAAGATGCCGAAAGATTTCTTAATTTGGCAAGATTAACATTTTTTTTGCCGAGTACAGGGACAGAGACATTCGGAAATTTGCTCATTTTTTCAAGGATCTCAGACCATTGTACTCTTAAACTTTCTCTTAAATCTTCAAGGATATTTCCCATTCCTTCTATCTCGCCATGAAAGATGAGATCCGCGACGTGCCAGAAAGAATTTGGATTAAAAAAAGTCATCGCTCCACCAAAAATAACAAGTGGATTTCCCTTTCTTCTCTCGGCAAGGATCTCAACATTTTCATGTGAGAAAATATCAAAAATATTTAGAACATCCATTTCGAATGAGATCGAAAAGGCCCATATTTTGAAATCTCTGAGGCGCTTACCACTCAAAGACCTTGTTTCTCCATTCGAATAAAAAAAACGTTCACATGAAAAACCATGATCCTCAAACGCCGCGAAAGCAGCGTTAAAACCCAAATTTGAAATTGCGGCGGCATATTCATTTGGGAAGATAAGAGCCACCGGTATGCCGCCACTATTCTTCTTTCTTAAAAATATTTCAGTTATTTTCTCTTGCAACCTCTTTTGTCTTTGAATATGAATCGTTACCGTTATGATCTAAATTAAGTTCGCCCTTTAAGAGTTTATCGAGTTCTTCTCCTTCTATGGTTTCCTTCTCAAGCAATATTTTGGCTATTTCATCGAGTTTTTCTCTGTATTTCTTTAAGATGTCCATCGCACGTTTGTAACTTTCTTCAATTATCCTCTTTACTTCATAATCTATCTTTGCAGCCGTTTCTTCACTGTAATTAGGCATTCTTCCAAGTTGCTTTCCAAGGAAGACCTCGCCACCTTCTTCTCCCCATGAAACTGGCCCTATCGTCTCGCTCATACCGTATTTGCAAACCATATCCTTTGCAAGTTTGGTCGCGACTTCCAAATCATTTGCCGCTCCCGTGGTTATCTGGTGAAATACGAGTTCTTCTGCCGCTCTTCCTCCAAGCATTCCTGCAAGCCTGTCAAGCATTTCGTCTTTTGACATCAAATACTTGTCCCTCGTTGGAAGTTGAAGGGTAAAACCGAGAGCATGCATTCCTCTTGGAACAATCGAAATTTTGTGGACAGGATCGGCATTTGGCAAAACGGCTCCAACAACGGCGTGCCCTATTTCGTGATAGGCAACGACCTTCCTTTCTTCCTCACTTACAACTCTCGATCTTCTTTCTGGACCCGCTATGACTCTGTCTATTCCTTCCTCGAGTTCTTCCATTGTTATCTGTTTCTTTTTTCTCTGGGCCGCGAGCAATGCCGCTTCATTTATAAGATTTTCAAGATCTGCCCCGACAAAGCCGGGAGTCCTTCTTGCAAGAACACTAACATCAACATTTGGATCGATAGGCTTTCCTCTCATGTGAACTTTCAGGATCTCCTCGCGCCCCTTTATGTCGGGCGGATCGAGAATAACCTTTTTGTCGAATCTTCCAGGTCTAAGTAAAGCGCTATCGAGAATATCCGGCCTATTCGTTGCGGCCATGACTATGACGGCCGTTTGATTGTCAAACCCATCCATCTCCACTAACAGTTGGTTTAAAGTCTGCTCCCTTTCATCGTGACCACCGCCCAGTCCCGCTCCTCTCTGACGGCCAACGGCATCTATTTCGTCTATGAATATTATGGAAGGTGCATTTTGCTTTGCCTGATTGAAGAGTTCTCTTACCCTTGCAGCACCCACACCGACAAACAGTTCAACGAAATCAGATCCGCTCATATGAAAGAAGGGAACATTGGCTTCTCCAGCAACGGCTCTTGCTATGAGAGTCTTTCCAGTTCCTGGAGGTCCGACAAGCAAAACACCCTTTGGCATTCTCGCTCCGAGGACATTAAAAGATTGAGGATCTTTTAAAAAATCAACTATAGATTTTAATTCTTCCTTTGCCTCATCAACTCCAGCAACATCTTTAAAGGTTACTCTCTTGTCGGAAGGCTTGTAAACCTTAGCCGGACTCTTTGTAAAACTGAAGGCCTGCGAATTAGCGCTACCCATCCTTCTCATCATCCACCACCAGAAGATCATCAAGATGACCAAAGGCAGGACGAAGTAAAATATCGCATTTATCCAAACACTCGAATCCGTGGCAGGTTTTGCCACAACGCTGATTCCCTTTGAAGACATCGTCTCTACCAAAGAGTTGCTTGTAAGAAGCCATGGAGCATAAAGACTATATATAGTACCATTTTTTGTCGTTACAGTCGTATTACCACTCGAATCAACCACAACGGAAGCGATCGGAGTGGGATCTTGGTTTACCATTGAGAGAAAATTGGTAAAACTTATCTGTGTAACAGGATTGGTTGGAGGCCACATAAGTCTTATCAGTAAAAAGAACATGACTATGACGAGAAAATATATCAGTATGGTTCTCCAATTTGGGCCTGTTTGCTTTGTATAATTCGGTGCCGGCATCAAAAAGCGCCTCCTTCCCGTATTAACGTTAAAATTTTACGCGTATTTTTTGTGACTTTCAAATCATCTGAAAAAGTTACTCCCACTATCCAGACGATTTTACCATCTTTTTGAGCAACAACAGGAAATATCCTTCTCATCTCGGCAGAAACTCCTCTTTTTTTCAAAATATCTTTCACTCTTACCTCTTCCTTCATTCCAAATGGAATGATCCTTTCATCCTTCGCAGGTCTAACAACCAGTGGAAAGGTTATCTTCCCAGCATCAATAGTTACGCGGTTTTTAGAATCCCCTAATTTTATCTCTTCTTCTTCAAATTCAGAATATATCTTAATAGATAATTCCTTTATTTGGACTGACCCCGGCACTAAAAGTTCTAATGGACTCCAGAAAATCTCTTCTTTCTTTTTTCCTACGCAAACGTCTTTATCCTTTATCACGTAAACGCCTTGGCCGAGGTTTAACTCATGATATCGGCTATCTTTTACGATCTTAACACATGAATCTATCTTTCTATGCGATATATTTACTCTCATTTCATTTAAAATCATTTTGAAAAGTTCTGAAAGAACGAGATCGTCTTCTTTTCTTAAGTCTTCGAGTTTCAAACATATCCTGTCATTTACAATGTTAAGATCGAATTTTTCCGATATCTCTTTGCCCAGATGATCCTGATACATTCTAAGGATTGTTGAAATGTTAAAAACCATCTTTTCAATCTGGGGGCAAAAATCCTTTTTTATTTCCGGAATTAAGAGATGCCTTATCCTATTTCGCAAATACCTTGTATCAAAATTTGTTTTGTCTTCAAAAAAAGGTATTCTATAAATTTTAACATAATTCCTTATTCTCTGTTCATCAAAGATCAAAAATGGCTTTATATACTTGCCTCTCGCCGGGCTCATTCCTATAAGCCCACCTACTCCGCTTCCTCTAAAAAGTCTGAGGAAGAAATTTTCAGTCAGATCCGAAAGATGATGCGCTGTTGCTATTTTATTCGCGCCGTATTTCGAAGCAACTGCTTCAAAAAAATCGTATCTTACGACTCTCGCGCCTTCTTCAATTGAAAGGCCCTTGTGAGTTTTAAGGTATTCCGGGACATTTCTCGATTCGACAACGCATTCGAATCCCAAACTCTTTGCAAAATCGCTAACGCCTTTCCCCTCGATTTCGGCTTCCTTTCTTATCATGTGATTTAGATGCGCGACGAGAAAATCGGCACTAAGATGATCTCTTATTTTGGAAAAGGCGTGCATCATTGCCATCGAGTCTGCGCCACCCGAAACGGCTAACAGGACAAAATCACCATTTTTTATCAAAGACTCTTTTTTTACGAATTTCAAAAGATCGTATTCAAATTCATCCAATTTCAAGTTCAAACCTTTAAATTCAAAGATTTTTTAACAAACTCAGAAGTGAAATCTTCTCTTATCGATGCGTATTGATTCTTAAGATTCTCAACTGAATTCAAGGCTTTTTGAATGGTTTCCTTTGATTTCGCCCGAACTTCTTCCTCGGCTTTCCGGATCATCTCTTCAGAAACCCTTTTCGCTTCTAATTTTTTACTCTCAAGAAGGGATTCCCCCTCTTCATTTGCCTTTGACAGTATCTTTTTTGCCTTATCTTTAGCACTGTCAACAATGGCACGGGCATCTTTTTCTGAAAGAATAAGTTTCTTAACGGTCTCCTCTACTTCCAAATTTAAGACCTCCTCAATGTTAATTCATTATATTATAACATAGAAAAGATCGCCAAAGGCACCCCGCCTGTGTAATATCAAGAATGAAAAAAGCTGATAACAAGTCGCTCATGCATGGCGAATTCAATCGACGATTGTCAATCTCCACGCTTCTTATTTTAAGGAATCATCCCGTCAAAATATTTCAGACCAAGTATGATTTTACCTGATTTCAAACCAAAATACTTCATTATTTAAAATCAAATTGGATTATATTTGCTGTACAAAAAATAAGAAAACAAAATTTAATGTTTTTTTAATTGACATTGATCAAATATCAATGATAAGATATTTCAAACTTTTGAATTTTTGAATTAAGGGGGAAATGTGAAAAAATTTTCAATAATTGAAAATAGAAAGCACGTCAAGCAACCGCCCGGTGAAGCGGCTTCTTGATCGTGCATGAGAAGGTTTCACCGGGCCACATCAAAGATGTGGCCTTTTTTATATTCAAAAATCTTAGGGAGGTGCTGTATGGGTAAAACTTTTGCGTTATTTGTCCTTTCTCTTGTCATTCTAACAGTGGTGGTAGGGGCGGACACACTTGACAAGATAATCTCTTCGGGTTATCTGACAGTGGGAATGGATGTACATTACATGCCATTTGAGGGTGTGGATTCAAACGGCAATTACGTAGGATTTGATGTCGATATGGCTCAGTTAATGGCGAATGAACTTGGAGTCAAACTCAGAATAGTTCCAACACAATGGTCTGGAATTCTTCCGTCTCTTGTCTCCGGAAAGTTCGACATGATAATATCGGCGATGACGATAACTCCAAAAAGAGCGCTGATGGTCGATTTCTCTATCCCTTACTTTACAATAGGGCAGAAGATCCTCTACAACAAATCAGTTTATACTAATCCGACCGTTAAAAGCCTTCAAGATCAGAAAAATTTAACGGTGGCCGTCGAGATAGGAACAACAGGTGAAGATGCGGCAAAGAAAATCTTCCCAAATGCAAAAATACTTGAATTCAATACAATGGACGAAGCCGCATTGCAGGTTGCGATGAAAAAGGCCGACATTGCCGTTGCAGATTCAACTTACGTCGGATATATGGTAGAAAAATATAATCAACTTGCCACAGTAGATGAGACGCTTACAAACGAAAATTATGGAATAGCGATAAAGAAAAATGAACAGGAACTTCTTAATTGGATAAATACCTTCATAACATACATAAAGGCAAGCGGCCAATGGCAGGAACTTTACGACAAATGGTTTGTTAATTACAAACCAAATTCATAGGTGATGTGAATGAGATGGCTTCGAAAATTATCTACCGCGATCATACTGATCGCGGTCTTTGGAGGTATGTATTATCTTATTTCCTTGCAATATCCATTTCACTGGAATATTGTGCCCTTTGATTACCTAAAACTCTATCTGATGGGAATGCTTATAACCCTTCAAATTTCAATATTCAGTATTTTACTTTCTTTTGTTATAGGAGTACTTGGAGGCATAGCGAGGGTTTCCAAAAACGAAACCCTTAGAGATCTTACCGGCGTTTACGTTACCATTTTTCGCAACATTCCATTGCTTGTGATAATACTTCTTGTCTATTACGGAATAGGCACTATCTTCGATTTTCCAAGATTCTGGGCCGCCGTTATAGCGCTTTCAACATTTGAGGGGGCCTACATAGTTGAAATAATAAGAGGCGGAATCCAGTCAATTCCAAAAGCGCAATTTGAAACCGCAGATGCGCTCGGCCTTAGCGAAAGCCAAAAATTCTTCGATATAATCCTTCCACAGGCCTTCAGAAATGCTCTCCCTTCACTGACAGGCCAGTTTATAAGTCTCATAAAGGACAGTTCTCTTGCGTCTGTAATAGCGATAGAAGAATTAACCCAAAGAGGGAATGAAGTTGCAACGATGGCCTTGGCATCATTCGAAAGTTATATAACCGTCGCGCTAATGTATTTTACCCTGACTTACGTTTTAAGTTATGCAAGTAAAATAATTGAGAGGAGGTTTGCAATACCTTGAGCGAGATACTAAGAATAGAAAATTTAAAAAAATCCTTTGGAGAAAATGTCGTCCTCAAAGACATCTCCATGAGCGTTAACGAAAAAGAGGTTGTAGTTATAATGGGCCCTTCTGGAACGGGGAAATCCACACTGCTTAGAAGTATAAATTTTTTGGAAAGATACGATTCTGGCAAAATCTTTTTCAAAGGTCAACTTCTTACCGCAGAACCTTCGGTTGTAAGAGCGGCAAGGATGAAAATGGCCTTTGTTTCTCAAAGTTATAATCTCTTTCCGCACATGAATGCGCTCAAAAATGTCATGTATCCCCTTGTCAAGATAAGAAAGATCGGAAAGGATAGATCGAAAGAGATCGCAACTTTATGGCTTAAGCGTGTAGGACTTGGAGAAAAATTAAACAGTTACCCTTCACAACTTTCGGGTGGCCAGCAACAAAGAGTTGCTATCGCTCGTGCAATGGCAATGGAGCCGGATCTCATTTTATTCGATGAACCCACATCGGCTCTTGATCCTGAAATGACAGTTGAAGTTTTAAATGTTATGAAAGAACTCGCCTCAAAAGGCGTCACGATGATAATAGTGACTCACGAAATGAGATTTGCAAGAGAGGTATCCGATAGGATTCTATTCATGAGTAACGGATACATACTCGAAGATACAACACCATATGAATTTTTCAAAATGCCCAAAACGCCTCAGGCAGTCAGATTTGTTTCTCAATTTGCATGAGATCTTCCTTAAGAGATTTGACAAATTCAAAGACTATCTGATGGCGTTTTTCGGCCATCTTTTTTGCCGTATCGGTGTGCATCAAATCTTTAAGGTTCAAAATCTTACTCTCAAAATGCGATATCGTATCTTGAATATTCCTGCCGTTAAGCGCTGAATACATTATCGCTCTGTATATTCCAATCGCGCCGATGGCGTCGAGCCTATCTGCGTCCTGCAAAATCTTTGCCTCAAGTTTTTGCGGAACAAGGCCTCTTGAAAATCTGTGAACCGATATGACATAGGATATTTCTTCGGCATATGGATGCCCGATACTTTTTAAAAAATCAAGTGCGATCTTGGATCCCGCGATTGCGTGATCCACAGATTTATCTTTTTCCTCAAGGGATCTGGCAATATCGTGAAGATATGCGGCTGGAATCAAGACATCCATCTTCGCATTTTCATTTTGGCCTATGATTTCGCAAAATCTTACCACTCTTAGGACATGATCAAAATCGTGAGATCCTTCCATCTTTTCCTTTGTAAATTCAATTATTTTTTCGATCATTTTATCCTCCAATAAAAAAAGAAGCACGGGATATCCGTGCTTCTTACCTTCGAAGGGGGGACATGAGATTTGTTGAAAAGTCTATCGGAAAACTCACCGGTCGCCCGTAAAGAGAGGACTGATAAATGCCCAAAATTATCTCGAGCGCTTTCATCCCCTCTTCACCGGTGATGTAAGGAGGATGTCCGTTCTTTATTGAATCGATAAAATCTTTGTAAAGAGGTATATGGCCCGATCCGTAGACAGTTTCGGGATCCGGTAAATCCATGAATGGGTGTCGTTCTTCATTTTCAAATCTCCATGTAAGAATTTTGTTCGTTGCGATGCCTCCTATTACAGCCGTACCGCGCTCTCCAAAGATCGAGAAAACTTCTTCTAAATTTCGAGGATAAACGTTGGAAGTTCCTTCGACGATCCCAACAGATCCATTTTTGAACTTAACAATGCCTGTTCCGAGATCCTCTGCCTCTATGTAAGGATGGTTAAGGTTAGCGATGTAGCCGTAAACTTCTTCCATCTCGCCGCCAAGCATCCATTGAAGAAGGTCTATACCGTGCGTTGACTGGTTTGAAAGGACGCCGCCATCCATCGCCCATGTTCCTCTCCACGGAGCCTGATCGTAGTATGCTTTATTTCTGTTCCATCTTACCGCTATATGGGCATGAAATAACCTTCCAAAAGCACCGCTTTCGATCTTTTTTCTCAATTCCTGAACGGCTGGATTGAATCTGTTTTGAAAGCAAACGCCGAGGTTTAATTTACGATCTTTCGCAACATCACACATCTCTTTTGCGTCTTTTATGGACAGAGCCATAGGCTTCTCGACAAGTACGTGCTTTCCCGATTTCAAAGCGTCCACAGTTATATCTTTATGTTTTCCCGACTCTGTCGCTATGGCAACGAAATCGAGTTTTTCTTCCAACATTTTCCTGTGATCTGTGTAAACTTTTGGCTTTTTTAGGCCGGCACGCTCAAGAATCATAGCGGCATTTTCTGCCCTCTCTGCGACAGGATCGCAGACGGCTTCAAATTCGAAGATCTCAGAATTTTTAATGGCCGCCTCAATATGTTTTTGAGTTCCTATCCTTCCACAACCAATAAGACCGCCTTTTATTTTCATAATCTCACCTTATAGAATATATAGATTCGGGTACTTCCCCTGGAGAGAAATATCCTTCGTTACATTCTTTGTATCGAAGACGAGAGGCGCATTTTCGATTAAGAATTGATAATCAACGTGCTTTTTGTGTGCGGTGGTTATTATTACGCCATCGATCGAATTCAAAAGTTCTTTTGTTATAGGGACACTTTCATATCTTTTGTTGTTATGGACGAAATTTGGTATGTAAGGATCATGGTATATCACAACCGATCCCTTCTTTTCGAGATGCTCGATAACCTTAAGCGCCGGAGATTCTCTTATATCGTCTATGTCTCCTTTGTACGCAACACCCATAACGAGTATTTTCGATCCGTTCATGCATTTCTTTCTATCATTCAAAAGATCTGAAAGCCTTTCTACGACGTATTCAGACATGGAGTCGTTGATCTCTCCAGCCAATTCTATCAATCTTGTGTGGTAATCGTACTCCCTCGCCTTGTAGGTCAGATAAAACGGATCTATCGGGATACAGTGTCCTCCAACGCCTGGACCCGGATAAAATGGCATAAATCCAAAAGGTTTTGTTGCAGCGGCGTCGATGACTTCCCAGTAATTTATACCCATTCTGTGCGATACAAGTGCCATCTCATTTGCAAGCGCGATATTGACTATTCTGAATGTATTTTCAAGTATTTTGGCCATTTCTGCCTCACGTGGCGAAGATACAACTTTGACTGGAGCATCCAGTATAGCCTCGTACATCGCTTTGGCATGCTTGGTACATTCAGGAGTAACTCCACCGACTATCTTTGGGGTATTCTTGGTTTTGTAAATAAGGTTTCCGGGATCTACCCGTTCGGGACTGAAAGCAAGGAAAAAATCCTTTCCAACCTTAAGGCCCGTTTCTTCGAGTATTGGAAGAACAACCTCATTCGTTGTGCCAGGATAAGTAGTGGACTCGAGTGTTACAAGCATATTCTTGTGAAGGCGCGTCTTTATTTGCTTTGTGCTTTCAACTATATACGTTAAATCCGGTTGTTTGAATTTGTCAAGTGGCGTTGGCACACATATCGTTATGACATCACAGTTGTTTATTTCATCGTAATCCGTTGTTGCCCTTAATTTTTTATCCTTAACGAGTTTTTCAAGGTCCGAGTCGACAACGTCCCCTATATAATTGTGTCCGGCATTTACCATGTCTACCTTGCTCTTTTGTATATCAAAGCCGATAACGTTAAAACCGGCCTTGGCCTTTTCGACGGCAAGTGGAAGACCGACGTACCCAAGTCCCAAAACTCCTACAGTTGCCTTTCTTGAAATTATCTTTTCCATCAAAGTCATGATCTTTCCTCCATGAATTTCTTTATTGTGTTTGCAACATATTTCTGCTCTTCAAATGTGATTTCCGGAAACATCGGAATGGCAAGAGACTCTTTAGAAAGTTTTTCGGCAACGGGGAAATCTCCCGGTTTGTAATTTAGAAAGGAAAAGCATTGCTGTAAATGCAGTGGGATAGGATAGTATATCGCCGTACCGACGCCTTCGCTTGTAAGATATTCTCTAAGTTCTTCTCTTCTTTCGGTTCTTACAACGTATTGGTGAAAAACATGCGTTCTATCCTTTGGAACGGCAGGACAGACGACCGCATCTCCAAGGAGTTCTGAATATTTTGATGCCGCGTTTATTCTCTTATCTATCCACTCGTCAAGATGGGGAAATTTGACATTCAGTATGGCGGCCTGCATCTCGTCCATCCGAGAATTGTAGCCTATCTCTTCGTGAACATACTTTTGATGCGATCCGTGAACTCTTAAAATCCTTACCCTGTCTGCGATTTCGTCCGAATTCGTAAGCACCATTCCCGCATCTCCATACGCTCCGAGGTTTTTGGTGGGGAAAAAAGAAAGAATACCGGCATCTCCTATAGAGGCAGTCTTTACACGTTTCCCACCGACAGATACTTCTGACCCTATAGATTGGGCGGCATCTTCTAAAATTTTAACTCCATACCTATCACAAACTGATTTAAGATATTCCATATTGACGCTTTTCCCGAATAAATGAACGGGGATAACAGCCTTAATTGATTTGTCTGATTTTATCTTTTTTTCCACAAGATCCACATTTATGTTGAAGTCTTCTCCGACATCGACGAAAATCGGTATTCCACCAAGCCTTGTTATTGCGCTTGCCGTTGAGAAAAATGTGTAAGGGGTGGTGATAACCTTATCACCTTTTCCTATTCCCATCGATTGGAGCGCTAAGACAAGAGCGTCGCTGCCATTTCCCACCGCCACGGCGTGCTTGACTCCGATGTAATTTGCGATTCTTTCTTCTATTTCTTCGACATTTTGGCCCATTATCACAACGCCGCTCGATATCGTCTCGTCTATCTTTTTGATCATTTCATTCCTTAATTCTTTGTACTGTCTTGTCAAATCAAAAAGGGGGATCTTCACAGTGTCCGCCTCCATTAATTAACTTACTTAATTATAATACTTTAATTTTGAAATGTCAATAGAGAAATTTTCATCTTACAAGAATAAAAACGATTATTCCAAGAAAAAGTGTAAAAATAGACCATGATATCAAAAAATAAGGATTCATTATAACTAAAGCCACGAGAAAGATAAACAAAAAGAGGAGGTAAAGAAAAGCGGCAAACTTTATCCTCATTGGAATTATTCTTATTCCAAGATATATGTAGGAAATAATTCCCATCAGGCTGAATATCAACTCTACCATTGTCCACCTTCAAAATATTTATTCAAATATATACTCTTTGGCTCTAAAAGTCAAGTTGCGATATCTTTCTACTAAAAATGTGGAGGATTCTTTCTTAAAAGGACTTCAAATTCCATTTTTTAAGAACTTAACTTGACTTTAATTCGAAATATGACTATAATCATAGTCAAGGTGATCGTATGCTTAATAAATTAAAGTTTTACAATGTTGCCGATGCCAAGGCGAGCCTTTCCAAATTGATTTCCGAGGCCAAAAATCAGGACATAGTCATAACAAAAAATGGTGTTCCGGAAGTGAGTGTTATAAATTACGAGAGATACGCCAAAATAATGGATTTTTTAGAGCAAGTAAAGGACATATACACGCTCGATGTTGGCACCGGCATGCCGGAAGATCCGGTCGATAAAATGCTTGAAGACGATCAGGATGATCAGGAGGTGTAAGGATGGCAGATGTAATTTTGGAACATGTGTGGAAAATTTACGAAAAAAAGGTAGAGGCAGTCAAAGATGCAAATTTAAACGTCGCAGACAAGGAATTTTGTGTTCTCGTCGGCCCTTCGGGATGCGGAAAGACGACAACTTTGAGGATGATCGCGGGTCTTGAGGAGATAACGAAGGGGACCATCAAGATCGGAGACAAGATTGTAAATGACGTCGAACCAAAGGATAGAGACATAGCGATGGTCTTCCAGAATTACGCGCTTTATCCTCACATGAATGTTTACCAGAACATGTCTTTTGGACTCAAGTTAAGACACTTTCCAAAAGATGAGATAGACAGAAGGGTAAAAGAAGCGGCGAAAATTCTCGGAATAGAAGAATTTCTCGACAGAAAACCAAAGCAACTTTCCGGAGGTCAAAGGCAGCGCGTCGCGGTCGGCCGCGCGATTGTTAGAAACCCGAAGGTATTCCTCTTCGACGAGCCTCTTTCAAACCTCGACGCAAAGTTAAGGGTCCAGATGAGATCCGAACTCAAAAAATTGCACCTAAGACTTAATGCGACTATGATATATGTCACACACGATCAGGTCGAGGCCATGACGATGGCGGACAAGATAGTTGTCATGAGCACAGGCGTGATCCAGCAAATAGGAACGCCATTCGATATTTACCACTATCCGGACAATGTCTTTGTCGCAGGATTCATCGGATCTCCTTCGATGAACTTCTTGAAGGCGAATGTCTTGTGGAAGGACGGATCAATGTGGGTCAAACTTTCAAATGGAGCCCTTGTTAAGGTGCCAAAAATCTACGAGGAAGAACTTGGAGATTACAAGGACAAAGAAATAATCTTCGGAATAAGACCCGAAGACATTTACGATAAGATGTTTGCCGTGGCCGCAACGCCTGAAAACACCGTAAATGTTAAGGTAGACGTTATAGAGCCTCTTGGAAACCAGACAATGCTTCATGCGAGGATTGGAGACGAGGTAATAGTCGCCGCAGTCGATCCAAAAACCGAGGCTCAGATCGATCAATCGATGGATTTAGTCTTTGACATGTCGATGATGAGGGCATTTGATCCTCAAACGCAAAAAGCCATAATAACAAAGGAAAAGTTGATGCACGGAATGAATGCGAGCAAGACTGCCAAACTTGAAAACGGAAAGAATCAGGTAGCGCAAGAGAAATAATTGCTTTTTTGAATCGAAAGATGTTAAAATAACAAAGAAGACGGAGGTGTGCCCGAATCGGCTAAGGGGCCGGTCTTGAAAACCGGTGGCACTAAGTGCCTTCTGGGTTCGAGTCCCAGCACCTCCGCCATTTAGTAAAGTCGATCTTGTTAAAAAAATCACTAATGGAGGGGTGCCATGGAAAAGGTTGAGATTTTGAGGAGCAGAATAAAAGAAGTGAAATCGAAACAAGTCGAAAAAGGGGATATGATCTTAAGTTCACTTCATTTAGCCCAGGAATTGTTCGAAAATTCGATCCCCCTCGAAGCGGCCGAGGCTATGGCGGAAGAATTAGATGTGAAGATAGAAAGAATTTACGAAATTGCAACCTTTTACAGCATGTACTCAACCAAACCTCGTGGAAAGCATCTTATAAGATTGTGCGAAAGTCTTCCCTGTCATGTGGTCGAAGGCCCACAAATAGAACAAAAGTTAAAGGATATTTTGAAAATCGATTTTGGCCAAACGACAAAGGATGGTCTTTTCACACTCGAACAAACTTCATGCCTTGGAATATGCGGAGTTGGCCCCGTTATGATGATAGATGGTGATGCGTATGGAAATCTTACAGTCGAATCGATCGAGGGGATAATCGAGAAGTACAGGGGTGATAGAAAATGAAGGCGATGACCATTTTGTTTTCGACGGATTCCAATAGTTTACTCAACGGTTCAAGATCTTACGCACAGATTATGAAAGATCTGGTCAAAGAATACAACCTTTCCAAAATGGTGGATGTTATAGAAACAAGTACCTTTGGATTTTACGGAAAAGGCGTTTTATTTCAAGTCTTTCCAGAAGACATTTATTATTCGGTCTCTTCCGTCGATGATTTGAAAGAGATATTCAACGAACATGTTCTAAAGGGCAGAATTGTTTCCAAGTTTCTTGTGGAGAAAGAAAGGATAAAACCCGCAAAAGGGACAGAATTAAAAGAAACAAGGATCGTCCTTCGAAATGCCGGCATTATAGATCCTGAAAATATAGAAGAATACATTGCGAGAGACGGATACAAAGCGCTTTACAACGTTTTGAGAATGAAACAGATGGATGTCATAGAAATGATAAAGGCCTCGGGCCTGAGAGGAAGAGGTGGAGCGGGCTTCCCAACGGGGCTAAAATGGGAAATGACCTTTAAGGCAAAGGACGGTAAAAAATACGTACTTTGTAACGCCGATGAAGGTGAGCCAGGTACTTTCAAAGATAGATTGATACTTGAGGGAGATCCGCATTCTGTCATAGAGGCCATGGCAATAGCCGGATACTCAATAGGCGCGGATACAGGATACATTTACATAAGGGGCGAATATTACAATTCGATAAAAAAAGTCCAAAAGGCGATAAATGACGCTAAAGAATATGGACTGCTCGGAAATAACATCTTTGGAAGCGATTTTTCTTTTGATATAGCCATAAGGCCGGGCGCCGGATCTTATGTGGTCGGAGACGAGACTGCACTTATGGAATCACTCGAGGGAAAGGCCGGCAGGCCAAGACTTAAGCCTCCTTACCCGACAGAGCACGGACTTTACGGAAAACCTACACTTATAAATAATGTCGAAACTTTTGCGAATGTTCCATGGATAATTTTAAACGGTCCAGGCGCGTTCAGAAGATATGGCACGGAAAAATCAAAAGGAACGAAGGTCTTTTCGCTCGTTGGAAATGTTGTAAACAGAGGCATCGTTGAACTCCCGATGGGGTGCACTCTCAGAGAACTTATATACGGTTTTGGCGGAGGAGTTGCAAAGGGAAGGACTTTGAAGATGGTCCAAACCGGAGGAACGGCTGGAACCTTTGTAAAGCCTGACAAACTTGATCTGCCCATAGATTATGAATCTATAAAAGATGGCATATCTTTGGGATCGGGATCGATTCTTGTTATCGATGATCAAAATAAAGCGATCGATATAGCAAAAAAAGCCGTCAAATTTTACATGCATGAATCGTGCGGAAAGTGCACTCCATGCAGGGAAGGAACAAGAGACCTTTACATATTGTTAGATAGAATTTCAAAAGGGATCGGAAAGAAAGAGGACATCGAAAGGATAAGAACGCTTTCTATGGAAATAAGCGATTCTTCTTTTTGCGGCCTTGGACAGTCTATAAATCTGCCACTTGTAAGTCTTTACGATAATTTCAAAGATGAATTCTTAGAACTTGTCAAAGCAAAATCCAAAAATACAAGTAATTTGATTTAAAAATCGAATATCCATGTGCTGCTCGCTACGTGCCGTTTTGGCACCTTCCTATGAAATTTCATTTGAAGAATGCTAAAAGTTCTATAAAGATCAACACTATAACTACTATTTCGAGAAAATTATCGAAGGCGTGGGAAAGGTTGTACTGGATCATGTTGTATGTATCGTTAACCACTTCGAGTTTTCTTTCCACGCTTTCTTCCCACAAATTCAGTCCAAAGATCTGCCTTGCGTTCATATATACTCTCGCGTAGTAAACATCTTCGGTTACATGAATAGCGTTTTTGGCATGTTCGACGGCCGATTTAACTTCCACATTTAAGGCAATAAGTCTTTTGCTTGCATTGTTGTGCTTTCTTATTTTGAAGATCTCCATGAGTGAATTGTTGGGTTTATCGATCAAAGATTTGTTTATTTCACGCATTCTTCTATCGAGCAATTCGTCATAGTACCTTATGGTTACGAGTTGCGTGTTCAAAAAGTCAAGGATATCTATTATATCATCGCTTCCTTCGGGATCGTAGACAAATGAACTGTCATTCGTTATGACCACAAGATCATCCGCATAGTAAGAAAACGCGTGTCTGAAAGTTCTGTTTTTCACCTGAATGCTGAGTTTTTTATCGCTTTTGTGCAACAACTCCGGCAAATCTTTGTATTCGCTCAAAAGTTCTCTTGCCTTTACGGGCCTATCAAAATTTTCCACGTAGTAGATTATATGCTCGAGAGTCGGAGAGAAATTTTCATATTTTCCCTTGAAAACCGGACTTAGAATGTTTATTCCATTTTTAAAATACTCTTCCACTTTAAAACTCTCAGACGGATTGGAAAGATATTCTTTTTGGATTTTCGTGAAAAAGGAAGTGGAAATATCCCCCTCTACGTCTATCTGAACGATAACCGTCATCGTACCAAGTTCATTTATTTCGAGTTTAACGGTTACTTTTACATCGTTCCCATCGATTTTGAGCGGATATTCATCTATGTAAAGATGGATAGGAGGATTCTGGATTTCTATAACATCCGATCCAACTCTCTCAAATCTCATTTTTTTTATACCCTTGAAATTAGAAGAAAGGGAAATTACCTTTTCGAGATCTGCAGAATCGGCGATGTTGTAAATTTTGTAATAATATATCCTCGCCTTTTTTATTTTTAATTCATCCATAGGTCCTTCACCCTTACCTGAAGAAACCGTGCTTTTTACTGTTTACTCCGGTGTGAGAAATTTCTGCGTACCGCCTCAGGAGTTCCTCCTGATCTTTGGAAAGCCTTTTTGGTATAACCACATTTACCTTCACAATATGATCTCCACGAGGACCGCCATTGGGCGATGGGAAACCCTTTCCTCTTAATTTAAGAATGGTATTCGGCTGTGTACCGGCAGGAATCGAAAGTATTTCCTTGCCCTCAAGGCCATCTATCTCTATTTCTGTTCCCAAAGCCGCTTGAGCAAAGTCTATGTCGACCTCGCTGTAAACATCCCGTCCCTCTCTTTTTATTCCAGGTATATCCCTGACCCTCAAAATGACGAAGAGATCTCCGTAAGGGCCACCATTGTCTCCGGCATGGCCTCCATTTGGAACTCTCAATCTTCCTCCATCATCAACGCCTGGAGGTATTCTTACCTTTATCTTCTTTTTGACGATAACCTTCCCGCGCCCACCGCACACGGGGCATTTTTCAGTTATTATCTTTCCGCTTCCCCCACACATATCGCACGTTGTCTGCGTTGTTACGACGCCGAAAAATGTCCTTTGCTGGACACGCACTACTCCCGTTCCGTGACATTTCGGGCAGGTTTTGAAAGATGTTCCGTCCTTTGCGCCGGTGCCGTGACATGCCTGACAGGTTTCATACCTTGTGTATTCTATCTCTTTCTCGGCACCGTAAAGCACATCTCTTACGTCTATTTGAATCGTTAGATAAATATCCTCTCCTCTGAGGCTTCTCGAAACATTCTCCTCACGGCGCATCCCTTGGCCAAAGAACATGTTAAATATATCCTCAAATCCTCCGAATAAATCTTCCTGATTGAAAGGCTGTCCTGACGCTCCACCAACATTTTCCTGTGGCTGGCCGACATATCCGAATCTATCATACTGCGCCCTTTTTTGGGGATCGGAGAGAACTTCGTAGGCCTCATGTATCTCTTTGAACTTCGCCTCGGCCTCTTCTTTGTTTTCGGGATGAAGATCGGGGTGCCATTTTTTGACAAGATCTTTGTATGCCTTTTTTATGTCATCGGTAGAGGCGTCTTTAGAAACCCCAAGAATCTCGTAATAATCTTTTTTTGCCAAAACGATCATCCCTCATTCGAATTTGAAGAATTATGCATGGCTACCTTTACCTTTGCGGGTCTTATAACTTTGTTTCTAAATTTGTAGCCATTTTGCGTCACTTCCACTATGTCCCAGTCTTCATGATTCGGACTTTCGACGCGTTCGATGGCATCGTGTTCAAATGGATCGAATTTGCCATTCGTTTCTATCTTCTTCAATCCTTCGGCTTCGAGGGTATTTTTGAATTTTTTGTACATCATCTGAAGCGCCACGTAATCGAGTGAATCTTTATTGCTGAAATTATTTAAAAGTCTTTCCATTTCGTCGAGCACCTCCACGAGTTTTTCGACGAGTTTTTGATTCGCATAACTTATGGCGTAATTTACCTCTTCTTCTTTTTCTTTCCTCAGATTTTCAAGAGACGCCTTCATTCTTTTGGCATACTCTTCAAGTTCTTTATTTCTCTTTTCATACTCTTCTATGATCTGATTTTTATTTTCACTTTCATTCTTATTTTCATTTATTTCTGAACTGTTCTCATTCTTTTCTTCCATCGTTATCACCTCTTTGTTTCATTTATTCTCGAAAGAAAGGTCAGCAATTCCGTTAACCTATTTCCAATGTACCACGTGAGTTTTATTATTCTTTGATAATCTATCGATTTCGTGCCTATAGATATGACATAACCTATCTCTTCGTTAAAAACCTTGTAAGGAACTATAAAAGACGCGAAAGATTCCATGTTTGGTTGCGGATGCTCACTTCCTATGAAGATCTTTATGTCTTCGACCTTTCCGTAATCTTCCAAAAACTTGTAAAATTTGTTTGGCGTCTCAAGAGTGCTCAAAAGATTTCTCAGGACATTTTGATCTATACTTTCATCGTCTATAAGATTTTCTATTCCTCTTATTATATACTTGTCCTCTCCAGAATCCTCTATAAGGTTTTTGAGAATCTCTATAGTGCTCTCAACATTTGTACCGTGCCATCTGTCCTCTTCAAATCGAGATCCGATTATATTTGCACGTATTTCATCTATAGTTCTTCCGACTATTGCCGTGTTTAAAATTCTCTCTATTTCTCTGACATTTTCATCCGTTAACCTTTTGGGTATAGTCTGATTTTTGATCATTCCAAGTTCTGTAAAGAGCACGACTGTGATATAATCTTCAAAGGTTCTGTGAATTTTTATGGCCTTTATCTTTATCCTGTCTGAAACGGGCTTTGTTATTATGATCATTACCGGAACGGTTCTGACGAGTAAGGTAGAAACTCTATTTATGACCTGATCGAAGTTGCCCTGAGGATAATTTGGAAAGATCTCCATATCTTTCGAAGTTTTAATGTCTTGAGATATTTCGAAGATAGAATCAACGTAAAAACGATATCCCTTATCCGTAGGAACCCTTCCGGAAGACGTGTGGATATGTTTAACGTAATCGAGATACTCGAGTTTTCTCAGATCGTTTCTCACAGTTGCGCTGCTGTGAGAAATATTCGTACTCTCGATTACCCTTTCCGAACTGACAGGTTTTTTGGTTTTTATGTATTCATTTACAACACAAAAAAGTACCTTTTTTTGCCTTTCATTTAATTCCATCCGATCACCTTAGCACTCTATTAAACCGAGTGCTAAATATATAGTACTACATTTGAAAACAAATGTCAAGGAAGGAGTGTTTTGTTTGAGAAAATTTTGGTGGTACTTCTCGTGGTTTGTGATATTTTTGGGAATAGGTATCTTGTTGGGACTGATCGAAAAGTTTGGATTTGCAAATGGTCTCAATCTTTTCGTCGAAAAAGCCGTCATAGGAATGAGGCATCACATTCTGAATCCATATTTTATAGCCGTTGCCAAGTACGCAGACACCATATACGACATCGTTATAGGGCTTGTCGTGGTTGTGATACTTTCCTTGCTTAAAAAATGGAGAGAACCACTTATGCTCTTTATATCTCTGACTTTGGCGGGAATTTTAATTGAAAGTTTTAAGTACATTTACGCCATCCCACGTCCTGATCTGTCCCAACTCGTTCCGGAAACATCCTATTCATTTCCGAGCGGCCATAGTGTCGGCGCATTCGCGCTTTATGGCATGATCGCTTATTTTGTCTTAAAATCGAAATTGCCGAAGGCTGTTTCATGGACTATATCGATCATAATTTCTCTTTTCATCTTATCTATCCTTTACGATAGACTTTACGTCGGCGTTCACTGGTTACTCGACGTGGTCGGCGGGGCTTCTATAGGAATCGCCTGCATGATAATCGCCATTGGCATAGTCAAAAGTATAAAGGAGCCGAAAAAGGCATGAACGATCTCTTCTTCACCGAGATAATCGAAGAGAGGGACGAAGAAAGACTCGATAAATTCTTAAGAAGGAGGTACCCGTCGATAAGGTTATCGGCCCTTCAAAGTTTCATAAGATCTGGAAAAGTCACAGTCGATGGGAAAAGGATAAAAAATGGTGCCGAGAGAATCAAAAAGGGACAGAGAATACTCATAAAGTTAAGGGGCAGCGAAGGTGAGATAATGGAAAGATACGGTAGGCATGCGCCTACCCATCTTCCCGTCAAAATGGACATAGAAACGCTATACGAAGATAATGATATTTTAGCCTTAAACAAGCCTTCGGGCTTATCGGTCCAGCCAGGTACCCGCGTTGAAAAATCTCTTTACAATGTTTTAATCGGAAAAATGAAAGAATTTTTCTTTGTTCATAGACTCGATAAGTATACATCCGGTATAATAATTGTCGCAAAGAATTACGATACGGCAAAGAAACTCTCTTACATGATTTCTTCCCATCAGGTAGACAAAAAATACGTCGCGCTTGTCAAGGGAATTTTAAGGGAAGAGAAAGAGATAAACGAACCGATTGATGGAAAAATGGCTTTCACCCATGTAAAACCGGTGGATTTCTTTACAGGATACACACTTGTCGAGGCGGACATCCTGACAGGGCGAAAGCATCAAATAAGAAGGCATCTTTCATCGATAAATTTTCCAGTAGTTGGAGATGATCTTTACGGCGATAGAGAAGACAACAAAAGATTTAGAAACACTTATAAACTCAAAGGATACTTTCTCCATTGCGCAGAGATCTCTTTAATTCATCCAAAGAAAAATTTCAAAATCACTGTTAAATCTCCACTTGATAAAGAAAAGGCCGAGATTCTTGCAAAACTTAGGCAGTGAGAGATCAATATGGAAAGAATAAATGATTTTCTTTCTGTAAAAATAGGAAATACAAATGTGGGTGTGATAGAATATGAGGGAAAAAAGTATCTAATAGACACAGGATCAAATGAGAAATTCGCAAAGGAGATCTTTGAGCAAACCGGAAGGATCGACTTTGTTTTTAACACGCATTCGCATGCCGACCATATTCAGGGAAATCGCTTTTTTGCCCTAAAAGGCGCAAATATTTACGCGGATAAAAAAGAAAAATTTTTCATAGAAAATCCTTTTATGGAATCATTTTACCTTTACGGAGCCAATCCTCCAAAGGCCCTGAAGAGATCTTTTTTTGAGGCAAAGGGATCGCCGTTGAAAAGTTTTGATGATTTCGAATTGCCAGGTTTTGAATTCGTGCCTCTTCCCGGTCATTCGGTTGGAATGACGGGTATAAAGTTTGGAAACGTACTCTTTTGCGGGGATGCTTATTTTGGAGAGGAGATAATAAAGAAATACCTTTACCCTTACCTTATAAACGTTAGAGAATTCATTGATTCAATTCAAAAGATAGAAAATTCAGATATGGATCTGTACATTCCTTCTCACGGTAAGCCATCGCCAGATCCGTCTCACGACATAAATACGACGAAGAATGCACTGAATGATTTTATAAATATGACCTTTGATCTTTTAAAGACTCCAAAAAGTGTTGAGGAGATCTGTTTTGAAATAAATGTGCCTCTAAATTCCGGTACATTTTACCTTTTCAGGTCCTTTGAAAGCGCGGTACTTTCGTATTTAGAAGAAAAGGGCGAGATTTCAAATATCGCTTACGGAAAGTGGGCAAGAATTTAGAATCAATTTACTCAATATTCAACATTCATGCCTAAATACTTTCACACACGATGTGTTAGCATTTTTTTACCGTCAGCAGGAGGTGCTGGAGATGATCGACAATGGTTCGTGCGATCGAGAAGAAGATCCTCCACTTTTCAATTTACGATGCAGTGGTAGTAGCGATTCTTGCGGTTTTAACATGGGGAGTTATAGAACTTGCCACAAGATGGACGGGCACTATTGTCGAGCAAGCGACAATCTCCATGTCGCCGGTTGCCTTGATAGGCTATACTCTTCTCTCAATGTCGAGAGGCTTTATAGCCTATGGGTTTTCTTTGATCTTTACCCTTACCTACGGTTACGCTGCCGCCCGTAACAGATACGCAGAACGTCTTTTAATCCCTCTTCTTGATATCCTACAATCTGTGCCGGTTTTAGGATTTCTCCCCGGAGTCTTACTCGCGATGATAGCCATCTTCCCGCATAGCAATACAGGACTTGAACTTGCCTCAATAATCATGATCTTCACAGGACAGGTATGGAATATGACCTTCAGTTTTTACCAGTCTTTAAAATCCATTCCGCGGGATCTGATAGAAGCATCGAAGATCTACGGATTCTCAAAGTGGAAGATCTTCTGGAATGTTGAAGTGCCATATTCGATGCCCGGCCTTGTGTGGAACAGCATGATGTCTATGGCCGGAGGATGGTTCTTTCTTGTGGTATCCGAATATTTTTCTCTTGGAGACAAAACCTTTATCCTTCCTGGTGTTGGATCCTACATGGGAGTTGCCATGGACAAAGGATACGTTCCCGGAGAAATCTACGCGATAATAGCGATGATGCTCATGATCTTAGCGATAGATTTCTTCTTCTGGAGACCAATAGTTGCATGGGCAGACAAATTCAAAATGGACGAAGTTGCTTCAGAAGATGAGCCGAAATCTTTTATTTTAAAAGTGCTAAAAAGTTCTCACGTACTCATGTTTTTTAGGGAACTCGCAACTTTAAAAAGGTTTACTCCAAAATTAAGGCCAAAGGTGATATCTGGCGATTACCAAAAAGATGAAAGCAAATGGGGAAATATTCTCTTTTATTCCATTGTTGGTCTGATCTTCTTCTTAGGCATATGGAAATTGATCTCTTTCTTTTCGAATATCAAAGGATCCGAATTTTTAACTATTCTTCTTGCCGATGGAGTAACGGGTTTGCGCGTATACACGGCCGTTGCCATATCACTTTGGGCATTGCCAGTCGGCATAATAATAGGAAAGAACATGAAATTATCGAAAAGGCTGCAGCCAGTTGTTCAGATGATTGCATCCTTCCCGGCTCCCATGATATATCCATGGTTTGTTTTGTTATTTCCCAATCTTCAATGGAGTTCGGTAATTTTAATGCTACTTGGAACCCAGTGGTACATTCTTTTCAACGTAATAGCGGGCGCGTCTGCCATACCAAATCAATTAAAAGAAGCCTCGAAAATGCTTAAATTCACAAAAAAAGAATTGTGGCTTAATCTATACATTCCGTCAGTTCTGCCCTATCTCATAACGGGGATGATAACGGCAGCCGGAGGAGCATGGAATGCCAGTATTGTTGCCGAATATATGGTTGTAGGAGGCCACACTTACACCGCTACGGGAATAGGATATCTTATAAATGTCTTCACAAACAACAATCAGATGAATTTGCTTGCCCTATCTGTTATAGTGATGTCAATGGGAGTTGTGACAATAAACAAATTGATGTGGAGACCTCTTCAAAGATGGTCAACAGAAAAGTTCAAGTTTGATTGAAAGGAGGTCTAAATATGGGTGTACCGATAATAGAATTAAAAGATGTTTCCGTCAAATTCAGAATGAGTGGGGGAGCCTACTTCGTGGGCCTTGAATCTATAAACCTAAAAATAGATCCCGGAAAGATAGTTGCCATTCTTGGACCATCTGGCGCCGGCAAATCAACGCTTTTAAGGATCATAACAGGCCTTCTAAAGCCTACCTCTGGGAGCGTTTACTACAAGGGAAAGTTACAGTTAGGCGTTAACGAACACATGGCCATGGTTTTTCAGAATTTCGCGCTTTTTCCGTGGAAAACCGTCAGTGAGAATATAGCCTTAGGAATAAAAGAAGATATAGATCCCGAGGAAAAGAAAAAATTGATAGCAAATATTATAGACATGATAGGCCTTGAAGGATTTGAAGATGTCTATCCGCGAGAATTATCTGGAGGAATGAAGCAGAGGGTAGGATTTGCAAGGGCGCTTGTTTCAAAGCCCGAGGTTTTATGTATGGATGAGCCGTTCAGCGCTCTCGATGCTTTAACGGCCGAAAATTTAAGAGAAGAAATTTTGGATATCTGGTCAAAGGGCATTTCGGGTCTTACGAATGTTATAATCGTCACCCACAACATAAATGAGGCCGTCTACATGGCAGACGACATAGTAATACTCACTTCAAATCCGGGCAGCATAAAGGCCATATATCATAACTCTTTACCCTTTCCAAGAGATCAGAAATCTTCAGCCTTTCTTAAAACCGTTGATACCATCTACAACGTTCTAACTGCAAATATAATGCCAGATATTCCCGAAATACCGTCGGAAAAGGAAAAACTGTCCCCGATACCGCACGCCGGCGTAAGCGAAATCATAGGGCTTCTCGAGGTGTTAGATGATAATAAAGGCCAACTCGATCTTTTTGATCTGTCGGACGAGATAAAAAGAGATTTCGGAACGACTATATCTATAGCGCTTGCCGCCGAAATGTTGGGTTTTGTTGAAACCCCAAGTCATGATGTGATCTTCACAAAACTCGGTAAAAGATTTCTCGATGCCGATGTTAACGAAAGAAAATTGATCTTCAAAGAGCAGATATTGAAGATACCGCTCATAAAGATCATCTTTGATATGATAGTAAAAAGTGAAAATGGAGTCATAACGCGTGAAGAACTTGAAGAGTTTCTTTCTGAAAAATTCCCAAATGAAAATCCGGAAGAACTCTTCGACACAATCATAAACTTTGCAATGTACGCGGAAGTCCTGGATTACGATTCAAGAGATGAAGAGATCTCTCTCATCTCTCAAAAAGTTTAAGGAGGTAAAAAATGGAGATAGGAAGCGCGAAATTAGAGTGGGTAGCCAGTAGAATGAAGGTTATAAACAAACTCGTCGACAGATACCAACCAGAAAGCCCTTTAAAGGGAATAAGAATCGCCGTATCTATCCATCTCGAAGCAAAGACGGGATATTTAGCGCTATCCCTTGCGAAACTCGGCGGTGAGGTCGTTGTAACAGGATCAAATCCATTAAGCACTCAGGACGAGATAGTTAGCGAGTTAAGGCATAGAGGATTAACTGTTAATGCCCAGCGAACCCATGATGTGGATCTTTACAAAAAGAATCTTCAATTAACTTTGGATTCAAAGCCTAACATAATAATAGACGATGGAGCCGATCTGACAGTAACAATTCATCAGGAAAGAAAAGAAATTTTAAAAGATTTATGGGGAGTTTGCGAGGAGACCACAACCGGCGTTAAAAGGCTCAGAGCCCTTGAGAATGAAAAAAAGTTAATGGTTCCAGCCATAGCCGTCAATGATGCCCAGACCAAATATCTCTTTGATAACAGATATGGTACCGGTCAATCCGTGTGGGATTCAATAATGAGAAATACCAATTTGAATATCGCCGAAAAGAGAGTCGTTGTCGCCGGTTACGGCTGGTGCGGAAAAGGCGTTGCGATGAGAGCAAAAGGCCTTGGCGCAAGGGTTATCGTTACAGAGGTAGATCCCATAAAGGCTCTCGAAGCCATCATGGATGGATTTGACGTTATGGAAATGAAGGAGGCGGCAAAGATCGGAGATATCTTTGTGACTACAACTGGTGATACGGATGTCATAAGGAAGGAGCATTTCGAAGTGATGAAAGACGGCGCCATACTTTCAAATGCCGGCCACTTTGACGTTGAAGTATCTGTAAAAGATCTTGAAAGCATATCAACTTCAAAACGGGAAGCTCGTCCCAACATAACAGAATACGAGGTGAATGGAAGACATCTTTACCTTATCGCCGATGGAAGACTCGTAAACCTTGCGGCCGCAGACGGGCACCCGGTAGAAATAATGGATCTTTCATTTTCGGTTCAGTTATTAAGTGCAATAAAAATAGCAAAGGATCATAAAAAAATGGAAAACAGGGTCTATGCCGTTCCACAGGAAATAGATTACGAAATAGCACGGACAAAACTCGAGTTGCTTGGAATAAAGATAGATTCACTGACAGAAAAACAACGCAAATACCTAAAAAGTATATAGGAGGATGCATTGAGACCATACGTATACAATGAAGTCGGAAAATTGAAAGCAGTCTTATTGCACAGACCGGGAAAGGAAATAGAAAATCTGACTCCTTCTTCTTTGCAAGATCTTTTATTTGATGACATACCATACCTTACAGTCGCGCAGAGCGAGCACGATGTAATGGCATCGGTCTTAAAAAGCAGGGAAGTTCAGGTTCTGTACGTTGAAGATCTCATCTCCACAGTTCTCAAAGATAAGGAAGTAAAAGAAAAATTTTTGGATGAGTTCATAATCTTCAACAACATAAATAGTTTTGAACTTGCGCAAAATATAAGAAAATTCTTTCTGAATTTGGATCACGAAAAATTCATTGAAAAGATGATTTGTGGCCTCAGATCGAACGAAATAGATATGCAAAATTCTTCCCTCTCGGCGCAGGTAAGAAAAGAATTCCCTTTTTTCATCAAACCAATGGTCAATCTTTATTTTCAGCGTGATCCCGTTGCAACTATAGGAAGAGGAGTTTCGATCAACAGAATGTCTACCGGTGCGAGAAGACGAGAGGCCCTTCTCATGGATTACGTTTATAGATACCATCCCCTTTTTAAAGACGAAGAAATTCCGAGGTATTACAATTTAAGCGATCCCTTCTTTATAGAAGGCGGAGACATACTTATTCTAAGTTCAAAAGTACTTGCCATCGGCATTTCGGAAAGAACAGAACCGGAGGCCGTTGAATTGATATCAAAAAGGATCTTCGCATCTAAAGAAAGATTTGAAACGATACTTGCCTTTGTGATACCGCAAACGCGGGCATTTATGCATTTAGACACAATTTTTACGATGATGGACGTAGATAAATTCGTTATTCATCCCAAATTGACAGACAACATAGAGATCTTCTCAATAAAGAACGTTAAAGGAGATCTAAAAATAGAATCTGAGAACGGAAAACTTTCCAACATTCTCAAAAAACACCTTAAATTGAGTGCCGTAGAACTCGTAAAGTGTGGGGGAGAAGATCCTATAGTCCAAGACAGAGAGCAATGGAGCGACGGGTCAAATGTCTTTGCGATATGCCCGGGCACAGTTATAACCTACTCAAGAAATTACGTGACAAACAAGTTGTTAAGGAAGGCAGGCATAGAAGTCATAGAAATACCGTCAAGCGAACTATCAAGAGGCCGTGGCGGCCCAAGATGCATGACGATGCCAATTGTAAGAGAAGAGATATAAAATCAAAATTACAAGAAAAACAAACGGGACCTGATTGGTCCCGTTATATATAA
>ERZ1669247.24-NODE-24-length-84916-cov-19.333404_pt1 | contig 84916 bp, 92 predicted proteins | sample MGYA00579297_ERZ1669247 | MGnify/ENA primary metagenome ERZ1669247 (study PRJEB41166, sample SAMN08046056) | hot springs metagenome | biome: hot spring; feature: acid hot spring; material: thermophilic sediment; isolation source: thermophilic sediment from acid hot...
CGGCAATTTTTATATCGAGTGAAAACCTTCTGTTTATCTGACCCCTCTCCGCCATGAATGGCGGAGGTTCCCGGATCTTACTCCCCCTTAACGGGAGCTACCTCGTTATGCAAAACGATGTATGAAGACCAATTCATTGTTCTCGTTTATAAGTTGCTGGACGTTGGCTGATCCTAACAGGCTTTTGTATTTTTCATAGATCATTCTGGCTGTTCATTCGAAGTCTATTTTCTTACCAGAAAAGAACTGTTTCTAACGCATTTCAGTTCGTTGAATGCTTTCGCGAACGTGTCCCAAGCCTTTCTAGCTTTCTTTCTGCGCTTCCCTTCGTTAAAAGGCGCGCTTTGCTAGTCCTTCTGTTGCTGAGCTTTCGATGGTTTGCTTTGCTGCGACAGCCTGTATAGCCTGAGAAGTCGGCTCAGGCGCACCACCAATATTAATTGAGCGGCCGTCGCCATGAAAAAGAGAACTCAAAAGCACTTATAATACTTTACGAACTTTATCCAGTCTTAAAAATGCTAGGTTTTTACTAAAAATGTAAATTAAAGTTTTTTATGAAAACTGTCTTGCTGTAATAACAGGTGAAAGGATGTATTTGCCGTTGCCTGAAGATACAAGATGAGGTCCAACGATAATTTCAAGCTTAGAAGTGCTTCCACCACTTACTTTAAGACCCCCCGCTATTATCGGTATTTTTATTATGCCGCTAGGAACCTTAACGCTTATGTTTATCCCGCCTATTGTAGCTGTAGCCGAAGTTATAACGAGCCTAACTTCCGTATAGTTGCCTGCAGGTATAGTGGACGACGCCAAAAAAGATAAGTTTGATGAAAGAAGTACTGTTTTTGTTGTATTTGAGACTGTAATCCACTGACCGTTCTCAGAATGCAGCATTATCGAAGAGATTGTTATGTATATAGGGTCTGAATTCCCAGTTGTTACATAAACCTCTAAACTTCCATATGAAGAATAATAGTAGATACCTGCGCCTGCGACAGCCACAATTACTATAATTATTATAGCTAAAACGCTTTTGTTCATAAATGCATAATTTTTTGTTAAAATAAAAGCTTTTTTGATTTTTGATAGTGTTTTATATAATATCTTAAATTTAATTTTAACCTTACAAATAGTTTAGTACTGAGTAAACTATTATCAATATAAAAACTATGGCCAGGTATATGTTTGAAAATATGAACAATCTCATTGAATCTTTTTCTAATTTACTACTAATGAAGAGCTTTATGGAAAGAGCTAGTATAACTATTCCAAACATTATCATTATTAACGCAAACAACGTATTCATGTACTCCAGCCCGTAAAACGCAGTTACCAAAAACAGCGCTATGGCAAAAATCCCTATTGCATAAGAAGAAAGCTTTATTCCCTTGACAACTGGAAGCATTGGTATGTTTGCCCTTTGATAATCATCTTTATATTTTATTGCGATGCTCCATATGTGAACCGGCGTCCAGATTATTATAGCAAGCAGTATGAGAAATGGTTTTATTGAAAAAAGTTCGCCTGTAACAGCGCTCCAGCCCGCCATTACTGGCGTTCCTCCAGCTATAGATCCTATAAGTATGTTGTAGTATGTCCTTCTTTTGCTCATAAAGTTATAAAGTATTGGATCAAAAATTATCCCGGCTAATATCCAGATAAATTCGTAAAGATTAACAAATAACGCTATTATAAGCCCTATAATTAGAATTGATGTAGCAAACGTTATTGCTTCCTTAGGTGTTAACTTCCCTGATGGGAGGGCTCTGTTACATGTCCTTTTCATCTTAGCATCTATATCCCTATCAATGTAGTTTGAAAGAGCGTTAGCCCCTGCTATTGCAAGATAAAGCGCTATCATGCCTATGAGAAACTCTATTGGATTGCTTATGATTTTCTCAAAATCCATAAAAGCTCCAGTAATGCCTCCAAGAAACAAAAGCAATGAAACAGCGGGCTTTGTAAGGTTTACGTACGCTCCCAGTTTACTCATTCAAAAACATAACGCTATCTAAAAAATAACCTTTTACCAAAAAGTGGGCCGGGCCGGATTCGAACCGGCGACCTCCGCCGTGTGAGGGCGACGTGCTAACCAAGCTACACCACCGGCCCTTAAGCTTTTGACGACTATATCATATAAAAACGTTATCAGCATTTAAACCTGGTTTATAGTCATTCGTCAGTCTCGTCTTTCTTAAAAATTTTATAATATTCAGGCGGAGGCTTTGTGTTTTCATAAAGTTCTTTTCTTTTCGCTTCAAGTATGTTTTCATTTTTCCCAATAATTTCCGAATATGTTTTAAAATTAAGACCTTCAGGAATGGCTTTTCTCCAGTCAGTGCTTCTCAGAAGGTGATGCCCGATTATTAGGGTTTCTGGTTTTATTTCTTTTGCAATTTCTACTAAAAATCTTCTTGAAAGCTCAAGATCTTCATCGCCGAAGGCATAGCCTAATAAATAGTATGGGAAGCCGCCTATTACGAGCGTGTCCGGTTTTGTTTCTTTAGCGAATTTTACAGCTTTTTTTGAAAGGGGTCCCTGAACATCTGGAATATAGGTTAAAGTAAACCCTTTTTGCTTTATAGAAATGCCTATTATAAAGCCTGTTTTACTTCCTTCTTTACCATGTGGTATAGGAATAGAAACCTTGACCTTTATGTCCCCTATCTTAAAGCTTTTCCCATCAGCAAAAACCCAATCGGCAGATAAATTTTTTGCGTCCTTTTCAAGCATATAACCCCTTACTTTCTGACTGTAATTTGCGTTGTTATAATCTTTGGCCAGCACTTTTTTCTTTTTATATATATTTTCGCCTTCCGTTCCCATGTATACGCTTTTATATACAGGAGTGTAGTGATCTCTGTGGTAATGAGATATAAAGATGTATTCCGCTTCTTTTAAACTTTCGTTAAGCCTTTTCCTGAACTCCTTTATTGCCTCAATCTCGATTGGGTGTGGCGGTAGGCCAAATCTCCTCGGGGCCAAGCTTGCTCCAGGATCAAGTATAAAAACCGTACCGCTAGCGTCAACTTTCAGGCACATCGACCTCACTCCAAGCGATTCTTCGCCCAATGGAACTATTTCCAACTTGTACACCTCTTTAGAGATACTGTTTTGCTTTTATTTTATAAAAATATAAAAATATGTATTAAATTTAAAACATATAAACGAGCATTACAAATTTTAGAATATGGACAAAGATATTTATAGTAAATATGCAGGAATATTAGCGTTTCTTGGTACGTTCCAGTTCATAATAATGATGATAATCGCTGAGGCCGAATATGCAGGCTACAGTATCAGAAATAACTACATAAGCGATCTGGGAGTTGGGTCAACTGCACCTATTTTCAACACATCTATAATAATATTTGGTCTTTTCATAGCTATAGCTTCTTATATGGTGTACAAAGGTACAAATACAAAGCTTTTTCCTTCACTTATGTTTATTGCCGGGTTAGGAGCTTTTCTAGTTGGGGTTTTCCCTGAATACTCCCCTTACCATATTCACACTATAGTTTCCTTTATAACCTTCTTTTTCGGTTCACTGGCAGTTATAAGCTCTTTCAGGCTACAAAAATCTCTTATGTCTTATATATCCATCGTAGTAGGGCTGTTCTCTCTAGTTTCTCTTTTTCTCTATATATTCGGCATAACTCTAGGAATAGGGTTTGGCGGACTAGAAAGGATGATAGCTTATCCGGTATTACTATGGACCCTATATTTTAGCGGTTACCTTTATTCTTTAAAACCTAATTAGTAAATTTTTTATTGACGTTATTTTATTAAAGTGTCATGAGTTTAGAGCTTCTAAAAGAAGTCCTTGAAAATGATCCTTTTTTAAAGCATGTCGGGATAAAAGTCAAGAGCATATCTGTGGGATCGTGCGAGCTCTATATGGATTATAAACAGGAAATAACTCGGTTTGGCGGATCCGTTAACGGCGGTGCTATTGCAACGATTGCGGATGCAGCAGGAGGATGTGCGGCTCTTACAAGCAACCTTGGTTATAATGAAGTGACTGTAGATCTTGAAGTTACCTATCTTAGACCTGTAACCGAAGGACCCATAAAAGCTGTATCGAAGATACTAAAAAGCGGAAAGAACCTTGCGTATGTATTGATAGAAGTGTATGACGGAAAAGAAAATCTTTGCAGCATCGTAAAAGGGACATATTTCTATACAGGGCGTTTTTAATGACTGATTTAAAATAAAATTATTATATAGAAAAATAATTTTGGTTTAATAACTATTTTTATAGAGAACCTCTTGCGCTGCCGAAAGGCCTTTACCAAGTTCTACTTTGTATCCATTTTTCTTTAGAGCCCTTTCTACAGCGCCTATAGCTATTAGAACTTCTGAAGATGTTATAGAACCCATGTGCCCTATCCTGAAATATTTTTCTTTTATGTCTGGGATGAGCCCACCGGCAAAAACGGCTCCGAACCTTTCTGCATCTGAGAGAAAATCTGTTTGTTTAACGTTTTCTGGCAAATACTGAACTGATATCGTATTGGCATAGGATCCTTCTTTAGGAATGAACTTTAGTCCAAGCTCTTTTATAGCAACTCTTATGCTTTCGGCCATTATTTGGTGTCTTTTGATTCTGTTTTCAATTCCTTCCTTTAATATCATGTTCAAGCTTACGTCTAGCGCAACGATCAAGTTAACAGCTGGTGTTGCAAAATAAGCTGCTTTTCCCTGCATGTACGTTCTGAGAACGTTCTGCCAGATCCGTAAGTCAGAGTAAAAAGTTAGAGGCGGGTTCTTTTCCATAAACTTAATAGCCTTAGGGCCTACGACTCCAACAGCAAGCCCTGGCGGCACTCCCAAAGCTTTTTGGCTCGCCGTAAAAGCGACATCGACTCCCCATTCCATGCTGAAATCTTCTCCCCCAATAGAACAGACTCCATCGACTACAAGTATTGTATCGAGATCCTTGAAAAACTTGGCTATTTCTTTGATGTTGTTTCTGACACCTGAACTTGTATCTACATGCGTTACAGTGACAAGATCATAACCTCCTTTGCTCACCTTTTCATAAATCTGTTTTGGATCGGCTTGAGATCCCAGAGGGGGTCTATATGCTTCGACGTTCTTAGAAAATCTCGAGAAAAGATCTACAAACCTATCCCCAAAATAGCCTGTGCTTACTACAAGCACCTTTGAATCTTTTTTTATAAAGTTAGCAGTAGAGATTTCCATCCCAAGGGTTCCAGATCCCGCTATCGCGTAAGGTAACCCTTCTTTTGCGCCAAAAACGATCATGGTTTTTTCTAAAGCATCCTTAAATATTTCTGAAAACTCTTTTGAAGTGTGCGCATATGTAGGCTTTGACATGGCGCTCAAAACATCGTGTTCGTATTCGATGGGCCCAGGTATCATCAGTATTTTTTTCATTAATTTTAATTAATCTTTATTGTATTTAAATTTTTATTGAAGCTTAAGCTTACAATGACAAAAATCTGAGTTCTCTCTGTAAAAAATCGGTAAAAGTAAGGAAAGTAAAAAAATTACCATTAAAATAAAAAATTATTAAGCTAGCTTTATTAAAAAAATACGTATGTCGTCAAGGCCATACAGAACACCTTTGGAAATACTGAGAACTAAAAATTATGTCTCTGTAATCGAAGGAGATCCTGGTATAGGAAAAACAACTTTGGCCTTAGCGTCTGCCCTCGAATCAGAAAATGTCACATACATATCTTATAACGAATCCAAAGAATCTCTTTTATCTAAAGCCAAAAACCTTATTGGGAAAGACCTGAAAAATCTAGAAATTTTACGCATGTTAAGCGGCAACCAGCAGGTAGCTTTTTCAGAAATTTTGGCATCGTTAGAAAAAGGTAATATAGTGATATTGGATTCTGTTAATGCATTTCTTTGGACAGAAAGCGGCGTGAACGCTGAAAGAGCTCTTATGCAGCTTGTTTATGAAGCCTCAAAGCTTAGAAAGGGCTCTTTGATTCTTATATCTGAGGGTTCCCAAAACGAGCTTGGTACTATTAGGTACATAGCTGATGCTTACATTAAGTTAGAAAAAGAAGAAGTGCTAGGTTTAAACGCAAGAAAGATAACCGTTATAAAAGATCGGGATTATCCCGTTAGCGTATACCCTTTTTATTATACGTTTTATAACGGATTGAAATTGTTTGAAGCCTCCTACTCCTTTTCTATTTTTTATGATTTACTAAAAAATAAAGTCAAGGAATGGGAAAGACCATTTAGCTCAAGCATTATCAACGAACCGGATATAACGCTTTATGTTATGGATTCTTCAGTTAACGCTTCTTTCTCAAAGATGTACAGGTACTGGTTAGCAGCCGATTATCTTGCCAAAAAGCACTCTGTTGTTTACTTAACAAGGCCTGATGAAGATGCGTTTGCCGTTAAGGAGATTTTAAAGAAAATGTCAATTTCAGAAGAAGGTCTTACCGTTATAGGAGCAAAAGGCAATTTAGAGGAAGACCTGCTGACTATAAGTAATTTTAAAAACACAATAATAATAGCTGACCTTATAACTTGGGAAAACGAAGCGATTTCAACACCTTCGGAATATGAATTTACCCTAAAACGCCTGGTTGAAACAATTGTAAAAAGAAATTCTAGCACAATTCTTTTTTCATATAATAACTATACTGGTTTGAACACAGTTAAAAAATATGCAGCAAGGGAGAGGTGGTTTTTTGAAAAAGAAACGCATTTGTTTTTAAGAACGCTTAAACCCCCTGGCGCACTTTATTACGTAAAGCTAGAAAACACTCCCGAACCTGAGCTTAAGCTTTATATTATGACATAAAAATAATCAATCTAACTTTTTAGATTTTAAAAGCGTCTGGCGCTATGACATCTTTTGAAAGAGCTTTCATCTCTTTTACATAGTTAGAAGCCAGCATAGTAAAGTGCATGGAATCCCTGTAATATCTTTCGACGCCTAGATCTTCAAGATAACCATAACCACCGTGGATCTGAAGCGCTATCCTTGAAGCCAGCCTTGCAGTTTCTAAGGAATTTAACTTAAGCGTAATCTTTTCTTGAACGCTCTCAGTTAACATTAATGCTTTTTTCAATTCTTCAATCCTTCCCTTCATGTCGATAAGCACAGCTGAAATTGGTTGAAACTCATAAAGATAACTCTCGAACGCCTTTCTTTCTTTTGAATACTCTATCGCTTTTTCAATAGCAGACTCGCTCATTCCAAGCGCTATTGCCGCTATCTGATCCCCAGTTTCAAAAAAGTGATTTTGCAATATATTTTCAGCATCTTTAAAGATTATCTTGTCGCTTCCGATCTGTGCCTTATAATTCACATTACCAAAGCTCAAACCTCTGAACCCCAATGGTTTCCTTATTGCATTTGATGCAGGTTTTGCATGGATCAAATATGAAGAACCCTCGGATCTAGCTAGGACAAGGTGTATATCTGCATCAGGTAAAGTAACAAAATTGTTTGAACCGTAAAGATCTGAACCTTTAACAAATATTTCATGCTGGAAATTAAGGTTGAGGTCGTGTACAAGCGTCCCCGTAGCCTCACCTGATGCTATCTTTGCGATTTCTTCTTTTTTATTTTGCGATTTAAAAAGTAATTCGTTGACCAGCGTGTTTTGTAAGTATGTAAAGTAAGCTACTGATGCAGAGTACTTTGCTAAAGCCATTAAAATAAGCGAAAAGGACTTTCTATCTATTCCAGATCCTCCTTCAGACTGTGGAATTGTCGCAGCCAGAAGCCCTAATTCAGCTAGCCTTTTTCTTAAATCGGTACTTATGCCTTCCTTTTCTATTTTTTGCGCAGTGTTTTCAAGTTCTGTCTTTGCGAACTGCTCTATCATGCTTACCAAAAGCTTCTGTTCTTCTGATGACATTTATTTCGCCTCCTGAATTCTCTTCAGAATCATTCTTGAAATCACAAGTTTTTCAATTTCACTCGTTCCTTCCCAAATTTCTGTTATTTTAGCGTCCCTATACAGTTTTTCAAGCTTGGTTCCAGATGCTTCCATACCAACTATTTTAAAGGCTACGTTTGCTACTTGGTTTGCTATTTCAGCGGCATAATATTTTGCCATGCTTGTTAAGGCCGGATCCGGGTTGAACGAAAATACTTTTGTTGCCGCTTTGTAGGTTATGTTCCTGGCTGCCTCAATAAGAGCGCTCATTTCAGCAAGCGCAAACTGGACATATTCCATTTCCCTGAAGCTTGAAGGCTTGCTTGAGAGGTATTCAACAAGCAAGTCCAGTATCCCTTGCGCCGTTCCAACGCTCTGAGCTGCAACGTAAACTCTGCTTATGTTAAAGAAAGTCATTATTATGTAAAATCCTTTTCCTTCTTCTCCAACTATGTTTTCGTTGGGAACCTCAACATTTTCAAAAGTAATTTCAGCTGTGTCTGTGGCTCTCATCCCAAGCTTTCCCTTGAGTTTCACGGGATTTACTCCTTTCCATCTCCTCTCAACTATAGATAGAGTTAAGCCGTGATGCCTTTTCTCTTTAGATGGGGGCGGAGTTGATCTAGCAAGAAGATAATAATGATCAGCCACTGTGCCGTTCGTTATAAACATTTTATGCCCGTTAAGAATCCATCCTTTATCCGTTTTTTCCAATCTTGAGGATATACCAGCTACATCGCTACCAGCTCCTGGCTCGGTAACAGCTACAGCGCTTATCTTTTCGCCTTTTAATGTTGGATAGAGGTATTTTTCTTTTTGCTCATCTGTACCATAAAGCAACAATATTTCAGAACCGAAAACAGAAGCTAGCGTGCTGAGCCCTATCCCTGGGTCAACTCTACAGAACTCTTCCATGGCAACAAGCATGTTCCACGGGTTTTCAATTGTTATAAAACCCGAATCAAAAACTTTTTTTCTTATTTCGTTTGGGTATTCTTCGGTTTCATCATAATGATCTATAAGATCTTTTGTGAATTCTCTAAGAGCAAAATCCCTTGCCCTTTTCCTTGTTTCTTCTACTTCCTGAGGGAGTTCGAAGCTCACTTTATTCCACCCTCTCAAGAACTATAGCATAACCTTGACCTCCTCCTACACACAGAGTGGCTAAGCCATATCTCCCTTTCTTTTCGTTGAGTATTCTTGCAAGTGTGCCAGTTATCCTTGCGCCCGTTGCCCCTAAAGGATGACCAATAGCTATGGCCCCTCCGTGTATGTTCACTTTATCAGGATCTATGTGGAGCTCCTTTATTGCATAAAGCGTTACAACAGCAAACGCTTCGTTTATTTCCCAAAAGTCTATATCTTCTACGCTAAGATTTGCCTTTTCAAGCGCCTTTCTGCTTGAAGGTACGGGCCCTTTTCCCATTAAATAAGGTTCAACTCCTGCCCATCCCATTGATTTTATCTTAGCTAAGGGCTTCAGGTTGTATTTTTCAATTGCCTTTTCAGATGCTAACAAAACTGCGGATGCTCCAGCGTTAAGTGGGGAAGAGTTTCCAGCTGTAATGATTCCATCTTGCTTAAAAGCTGGAGGTAAAGAGCTGATCTGTTCTAAGTTTGTATCGGGCCTAATGCTCTGGTCCCTGTCTATTGTGATTTCTTTTCCCTGATATTCTGTTTTAACAGGAAGCAACTCACCAGAAAACCATCCTTCCGAAAGGCTTTTACTTGCTAGCATGTGGCTTCTGTATGACCATTCGTCCATTTCCTTTTTCTGTATGCCGCTAACTTCGGCTAACTTTTCTGCTGTAAGGCCCATTACATATCCGATGTTCATCTGGTACTTCATGTATTCAGGCCTGATCAGCAGTTTATAGTTAGGAGCTACATGAGGATTGTCACTCATAGGTACATGCGTCATGTGTTCCATACCCCCTGCTATTACAAGCTCCGAGTTTCCGGTTTGTATCTCCATGGCGCCTATACCTATTGCCGTCATTGAAGAAGCACATGCTCTATCAACCCCCATCGAAGGAACTTCCCAAGGAAGGTTTGCGAGGAACACTGGATGCCTGCCTCCATAAAGCCAGTTCTCATGTACCTGTAATGCGCATCCTGTTATTACGTCACCTATTTCTCTTGGTTCTATACCTGTTCTCTTTACGATTTCCTTTATCAGCATTCCAAGCACTTCATCCATCCTTAGAGCGTTGAATACATCTTTTTCAGGTTCTCTGGGCCTTGACCTTGAAAATGGACTCCTTAGGTAATCCGCTATGTATACTTCCATCCTATCTCCCTCTGAAGTTAGGTTTTCTCTTTTCAAACAAGCTCGAAATGCCTTCTTTAAGATCTTCCGTGTTAAATAATATTCCAAACGCCGTGGATTCCCATTCTAAGCCTATGTCCATGGGCACTTCTGTTGCTTTGTTTATTAGTCTCTTCGCTAAAGCCTCTGCTATTGGCGCGTTGTTTGAAGTTATTTCTTTTGCAAGCTTTACCGTTTCTTCGTCTATTACGCTCTTATCGTAAACCTGTGAAGCTATGCCAAGCCTGAAAGCCTCTTCGCCAGAAATTCTCTTACCGGTAAGGATAAGCCAGAGGGCCGTGTTCATGTTGGTAAGTTTAGCCAGCCTCTGTGTTCCACCCCAACCTGGCAGTAGCCCTAAAGTTGTCTCAGGAAAGCCTATCGTTGCATCAGATGATGTAACCCTTATGTCGCATGCAAGCGCGAGCTCAAACCCTCCTCCAAGAACATAACCTTTCATTTCTGCTATAGTTACCTTTGGTATTTCAGCCAGTTTTCTGAATACTCTTTCACCTCTTCTAGAAAATTCTATGAATTGCATTCCGTCAGCTATATATGTTGACAGGTCTGCCCCTGCTGAGAAATCAGCGCCAGCTCCAGTAAGCACTACCGCCCATATGTCCCTGTCATTCCAGATGCTTTCTATTGCTTTATCGAGCTCTTCTATTACATCTGGACTCAAAAAGTTGCGCTTTGGCCTGTCTATCAAAATCCTTAGAACATGGTTGCCAAGGTTTTCGAGTTTGAGATACTTAAAAGCTGATGGCGTTTGTTGCTCCATAACCGTTGTCTTTTCTTTTTCTTTGGGTATTTGTGGTTTATACCTTCCTTCAATTACTTCCTTTAACCTGCCTTCTTCTATACTTTTAGCAGGTTTAAACACATCACAGTTAAACTTCTGATAAAGTTCTAATAATTTAGATTTTACTTCGTCGTTTGTAAGAGATTTTGCGACGGTAATTGGGCCAAATGGCCTGTTAAGACCAAGCTTTACGGCGGTTTCTACGTCATCTGGGGTTGCCACGCCTTCTTCTATAAGTTTTACAGCCTCATTTACTTCAAGCACAAGAACGTCCAGAAGGTTTACCTTATCAGTCGCTGTCGCCTTTGGGATGACCGCCTTTCCTCCGCTCCATTGATAGAACCCGTAACCGCTCTTTTTACCGAGTTTTCCTTGTTTTACCAGCTCACCGACTGTTTTGCATTTACCATAATCTGGGGATATTGTCTTTGAAAAGTAAAGTAGAGAATCGTATACGACGTCAAGACCTACATAATCCATGAGCTCATAGGGCCCCATCGGCAGCCCCTGTTCTTTGGCAAAAGCGTCTACTTCTTCTGGTTTAGCCAGATTCTGGTCTGCTACCAAGCAGAAAAACAAAAGTTCTGGCGCGCTAACTCTGTTTACTATGAATCCGGGAGTATCCTTCATTACTTTAATCGGTTCTTTTCCAAGTGTTTTCATAAGGTTATAAACGTCGTCAAGAACTTTATCGTCGGTTTTCTCACCCTTTACCAGTTCTACAAGCTTCATTATAACGGGAGGGTTAAAGAAATGTGTGCCCAAAAACCTCCAAGGAGAGTTCACATATTGCGATAAATCAGTTATCTTTATGTTCGAAGTGTTTGTGCCTATGATAGCATCTGGTTTTGCAACCTTGCTTGCCCTTCCTAAGACGTCAGCTTTTATTTCTATCTTCTCTGGAACGGCTTCTATTATCATATCAGAGTCTTTAACGGATTCCTCAAGATTGGTTGAAGTTGTAAGCTTGCCCATGAATTTAGCCACGTCTTCTGGCTTAATTTTTCCTCTTTCAGCAAATTTTTTCAGGCTTTCTTCAATTAGCTGTTTGGCTTTTTGAAGCGCCTGCTCGCTTACATCTACAAGATTCACCTCATAACCGTTAATCAAAAAAATTTCGGCTATACCGTGTCCCATTTCACCGGCTCCTATTACGGTTACTTTTTTTATTTCCATTTTATTTCACTAAATCAGCTTTTTAACTTCACTAACGAGCTTTTGAGCCAGCATCAAATCGCCTGATACTTTCAGCTTTCCCATGAAGAACGACTTTACTGGATCCGCTTTCCCGTTTATGAGATCAACAAGCAGAGAATCGCTAGCTGATACTGTGGCTGATGGTGAGCTTATCTCTCCTTTTTCTACCATCATGCTTCCATCGCTCTCAAATTTTACGTAAAAGCTTTCGCCTTCGTTTAGTTTAAACTGAAAAGCTTTTCCAGAGAATTGCAAAAACGCTTTCTTTTTTGTTTCGTTGGAGTTAATTTTGCCTGAAAATTCTTTTAGAAATTCAAAGGAGTTGCTCATTAACTAAAATTCCGTATTATTATATATAAGCTTTATTAGATGTGTCTAATTGATTTTAGAGCTATATTAAACAAATTTTATATATATTGCTTTTCTAATAGAGCATAAACTTTTTGCGTTGAATTTTGTTCTTAGCTAAAGCTCTTATATGCAAAAAATAATTACTTAGCAGAAGTTGCTACTTTTAAGCATAATATGCTTCAGATAAATACATCGAATATTAAACAAACTTTATTTCACATTTAAAGATCCTTTTCTATTTTTTAACAATATTCCTAGAATTTTTTCGTTTTATAAAATAAAACTTATTATTTAGTTAAATAATCATAGAAAAACTATAATATGCGTTGCGTGTACTTCTTTTTATGAGCACAATTAGTAGAGCTTCCTTAGAAGAAGAAATTTATCTAAGATCCCTAACAGGGTATCTTGTAGGTAAAAACCTTCTTGACGGGTTCAAAAAAATAGCCGTAATAACATATCCAGACAGGATATGTTCAGCTATGAGCGCAGCTCTTCTTTCAAGTTATATGAGCGTTTACGGTTATAAAAACGGGGCAGGTATGGTCTTTGCTTATGAAGAGAATAAGTTAAATGAAATATCAGAAAAGATATCTAAAGGCGGTTTCGACGCTGTTTATATTTCGCTTGGAGGGGAACAGAAGATGTCTTATGTTTCTGAAACAACCAAGAAAATTACAGAAGCGCTAAGAAGATCTGGCTTTAATGGTGCTTTAGCAATACACGTCAGAGCATGGCTTGCAACAAAACAGCTTTCCAATATTCTTGCAGAAAAAGAACTTAAAGACTATTTGCTATCTTTAAAGGAAATTCGCGTTTTTACAGCTGATCTACAAAACAAACTCTTTCTCTTTCACAAAATTAAGATTGAAGAAACGCCAAAGCTATCAAAGTTTAAGGAAGAAAAACTCACAGATGAGCACGTTAAACTGTTACAGATATCGCTGCCTCCGCCGGAATAGTATAGAAAACTTTAGCGGGGGGTGGATTTGAACCACCGATCTCCGGGTTATGAGCCCGGCGGGGTAGACCTGGCTCCCCCACCCCGCTTCTTAAGTTAGATACAGCTAGAAGTTTATAATCTTTTTTTATCTTTTAACTTATTTTAATGCAAAAGATTTTTTATTTCTTTTTCAATTCTGCTACCATATTGGAAAGCCTTTTTTCTGGCATTTATAATTTCATTAGGTAAGCCAAGAATTTCTCCGATCTTTCTCAACCCAAGCTTATTAACCTTATACATAGATGGTAGCGCTCTAGCCATTCTAAAGAATGACTTAAATGCGTAGGGATAAACTGGCTCAACGCCTGCGGATGTTATTGCCTTACTATCTCTTCTCATGCCAGCTATTGCTTTATTTATATCTTCATAAAGAACGTTTTCGAGCATATCAATTGGTATACCATGATATTTTCTATAACCTCCAAACAGCTCGTCTGCAAGCTGCCCCACAACAATGATATCGGCGCCATTTTCTCGAGCTGTTTTGCCAACTAGATAAAAGCCAGCCGCTAAGGCTAGATCCATTACGGTATAACCAAGATCGTAAACTTGTCTCAGCGAATCCTTGAGCTCTTTAACTTCGATTTTGTGCACTGTTTGTTCTAACCCTAATAACTTTGCCCTTTCTTTTGAGACTTTAATGTCTTCACTTTCTTCAAAACCAACCGTAATCAATAAAGGTTCTCTTTCTCTAAAGATCCACGCTAACAGAGAACTGTCTAACCCTCCTGAGTATGCTATAGCTATCTTCTTATTATGACCTAAATTTGAATATGCTTTGAGCGTTTTCGCCAGTTCTTCCAAAGAAGCTTGCTTTGATGGAGCAATTTTGCTGCTGTATAATTTTATTCTATAATTATTTTTTATTTCTGTTTCTTCAAAAACGCTTTCAGGGTAAAGGTACCTTCTTTCTTTAAATATACCAGTGTAGTCAAAGCTAACAAGCTCTTCGCAATCTCCTCTGGCTTTAACAAAAAATTGGGATTCTTCTTCCTCTATCTTCTTTAGAATATCTTCTTCATTAATCTCGTGTTCTTCAAGGTTTTTTAATTTAAAATAGCCACCCCTGACCTTTTCAACTTTAAGGTTGGAGCCCAAGTTTTTCCCTCGCTTCCCTTATTATCTTTTTAGCTGTAATCGAGCTTATGCTTTTTACTTTTAAAGCCAATTCTTCTTCTCTTGCTTGGGAAAGCTCTAACAGATTATGATAACCGGCATCGAACAAGGCTCTGGCTCTCTTTCTGCCTATCCCACTCAAGCTTGCTATGCTGGCAACGTCTTCCCTTACCCCCTTATATATCCTTATAAATGGAAGATTGAACGCTTCGCTGCTTATTCCAATTATCCTTGCTAGCTTCGAGTAAGAATATACGATCCACCTAGCTGATTCTATTATTCTGTAAAGATCCCCAGGCTCAACCCCAAACCTGTCCAAGAGCTCTTGTTCAGAAAACTCATTTACCCATCCATAAAGGGCAAGAAAAGTCCTTGAAGAACAATCTTCATCAAAAAAAGGTTCAAGCTCAAAGTTTGCGTTAAGAAACTGAGTTAACTCGATATCATCTTTCTTACGCGAAGAAAGCTTTGGTTCCATATCTTCTGAAGCAGAAAGTAAACACAGTATTGGTAGAGTGGGATCTCTCCACTTTTTGAGCTCTTCTGCCACCTTTATAAAAGAAAGGGCTGTATGAGGAGAGATGTAAACCTTCGCTGTCAGATCACCTAAAGGCGTAGTCTTGTACTTCCCGTTCTTAGCATGCATTACGAACCCGTTTTTATGTAAAAATTCTAAAGCTTCAGAGACCTGTAACTCGAGGTTGCCTTTCTGTTTAAAATAAAGAGTTTTTTTGAAAAAATCCTTTATTTCATCCGCTGCTGCATATCCAAAGACAGATATCAAAGCAAGTACCATTGACGAAGGACCTTTAAGCAAGAGCTTTGAAGTTATTGGTTCTGGTTCTCCTGAAGCGTACCTTTCAAGGTAAACGTCAACTTGGTATTCGTCTTGAGCAAGTATTATACACTTACCTATTTTATCATATTTGGGCCTCCCAGCTCTGCCTGCCATTTGTTTGTATTCAATAACTTTAATGGGTTCTCTACCCTCGTCATTAAATCTGTAAACGGAGTTTATTATAACTGTTCTTGCAGGCAGGTTTACCCCTGCAGCTAGAGTTGGAGTACTACATATAACCTTTATTTTGTTTTCTCTGAAAAGGTTTTCAACAAACCGTCTGTAACTTGCAGGTAACCCTGCATGGTGAAATGCTACTCCTAGCGGTATCAACCCCCTTAATGTCTTTGTTAAAGTTGTATCTTCTTCCTCTTCTGGGTAAACCTGCTCAATAGGAACCTGGGAATATCTTCTTGCTACGTAAGCTAGAGTCTTAGCCAGTTCAAGCGCCTTTTTCCTGGTCTCTGCAAAGACAAGACATTGGCCTCCCTCTTTTAATTCTTTGTATACAACGTCCTGCAATAAAGTTCCTTTTCTTTCAATGATGTCTACTTCTCCGCTTTTATAAACAAGCTTATCATCATAAGCAACACCTTCTAAAAGTTTTACAGGTCTCCAATCATCATAAACGACCTGCATGTTTAGCCAAGAGGCAATTTCCTTATAATTTTTTACCGTTGCAGAAAGAGCCAAAACTTGGGTGTTGCTGAACCATGACATTATTTCAGTCAGTACAAATTCAAGCGTTCCTCCTCTCGTCTCATCGTCCAAAAGATGGACTTCGTCAAATACAAAAAGCCCGACTTCTTTGAGCCACTTAACCTTATGCCTTATAATAGAATCTAATCTTTCGTTTGTAGTAATAATAACATCGTATCTGCTTAAATACGATGGGTCTACATTTAGGTCATCGCCAGTGCTTATGCCCACGCTAAGCTGCTTGCCTTTGCCGAGATACACCCCTTCAAAAAAATCTTTAAATTCTTCATACTTTTCGTTTGCTAATGCCTTAAGTGGGGTTATGTATATCGCCTTTTTCCTACTTTCTATAACAGTTTTAGCTGTAGCAAGCAAAGCTATCAGCGTTTTACCGCTCGCTGTTGGAGTCACTACAAGCAAACTTTTGCCTTCAAGCAACCCTTTCTTTACGGCTTTTTCCTGAGGGGGCCATAGTTCTTCATAGCCTTTTGATATAAGTCTATCCTTTATTATGGTTGGTATGTTGAGACCCTTTACCTGCATCCAGACAATATTAAAAAATGGTTTTATTAAACTGCTTGCTGCTCAATTATCAATAAAAGCCAAGTAGAGAAATTATAAATAGCAATACTGAAACCAAAAAGAGTATCCCCCAGATCTTTTTGTTCCAAGCAAAAATTTTCCTGCCATCAAGTATAGCTATTGGAAGCAAATTAAAGAGCGCTATGAATGAGTTAAAATAAACCGCTGTTATCAGGAAATAAAATCCAGATAATGCTAAGGGTAAAATTATAAGAGCCATTATTACGTTTACCAGTGGTCCCCAAGCTGATATTTTCCCCATAGTTTTCTCGTCTGCCATTCCATAAATTACGGTTGCCCCAGGGGCTATTATTTTGAATGGAAGAATTGCTGTTATTAAAGTTAATATTGCCCACATCCATTGTATCCTGAATTCCGCGTACAAGCCATTCCTTATTGCAGATAGCTTGTGCGCATATTCATGAAGTATAAAAGCAAGAATGAAAAGGATGCTGTTTATTATAAGCCCTGAAGTTGATATCGCGCTTATCCAAGTTATTCCTACCACCCAGACTATAAAAGATCCTATTATAAGGTTTAAAGCCTCTCTTCTGCTAGGCCCCGTACCATAATAATAACTCAACTTTATTCCTCATCTATGAATTCTTCTGGCTTTGGCACCTCAGGTGGCAAACCTTTTCTCTTTCTTATTGACGTGATGAGTTGTCCGAGCATGTTAGCAGGTACTGGTGCCCATCCCTTGAAGCTTGTGTTCCATACGGCTTTACCTGCTGTTGCACCTCTCATTACTTCTGCAAGGTCAAAAGTTTCGGCTGCGGGGATTTCTCCCTGCACAACAGCAAAAACGTCTTTTTGCGTCATGTTGATTATTTTTCCACGTTTGCTAGTAATGACGCCTATCGCAGGACCGAGTATATCGGCAACGCCTTTTACCTCTATAGAAAGTATAGGCTCAAGAAGTGTGGGTTTTGCTAAAAGCATGGCGCCCAAGATAGCCCTTCTTGATGCTGGCATAAGCTGCGCGTACGTTCTGTGCGCTGGGTCTTCATGCGGAACGAAGTGATGCAATATTACTTTTGCTCCCCTGACATACTCATAAGCTAGCGGTCCATTTGTCATCGCGTCTACAAATCCAGCCCTTAAGCTGTCCATACTTTCCTGAAGGAACTGAACGCCTTTTGTTTCATCAACAAACACATTTCCGCGTTCATCTATGGCTACAACGCCTTTCGCTTCATCAGCGTCCCATCCGTGATCCCTAAGTACTTTTGCTATCTGCTTTCTGTCCATGTTTTCGTTTATCTGCCCTGTTATTATCAGGTTAATAGTTCCTTCGTCAAGTGGCTCCACTCTTATGTAAACTTTGTTGTGCTTGTTGGGACTTTTAGCCATTACAGGACCTGCCTTGGTAGTTATAGCTTCCCTATAGTTTATGAGCGGTTTACTTGTTATTATTTCTATACCCTGTTCCTGAATCAGGGTTGTAGCTATCTCTAGATGAAGAACACCCATTCCAGATAGAAGCGTTTCTCCGGTTTCTTGGTTTATCGTCACAACAAGGTTAGGATCTTCTAGGTGCATGTTCTGGAGGGCTTCTATAAGTTTTGGAAGATCTCTCGGGTTTTTGGGCTCTACCGCTATAGTAACTACTGGTTCACTAACGTACTTTATGCTTTCAAATGGTACTATGTCTTTAACGCTTGAAAGAGTTTCTCCTGCAGACGCATGCTGAAGACCAAGCAAAGCTGGTACGTTGCCTGCAGGCAGATATCCAACTATCTCTCTAAATGGTCCCATGAACATGCTTACGCTTTGAACCCTTTCCTGCCTTTTTGCATTTACAAGATATAGCAAGTCTCCATCTCTTACTGTACCGCTAAAAAGCCTCCCAACGGCAACAGGTCCAGCTTGAGGGTCAACTACTACGTTTGTTACCATCATTACTGTAGGACCGTTATCGTCACATTCAATCATCGCCTTATATATCTCGCTCTCCGGGTCACCCTTCCATATTTTTGGTATTCTGTACCTTTGAGCTACATTAGGAGGCGGTATGTGCCTTATTACCATAGAGAGTATAGCTTCATGAAGCTGGAAATTCTCAACTAATGGCGAAATATTACCGCTGCTGTAACCCTCATAAACATCCTTGAAACCCATGTTCTTTGACTTGGCCATGCTGAGAGTAAATCCCCACCTATCCTTTGAGCTGCCAAACGCCACGCTATCATTTGTTATGCTTATCTTGAATTTTTCCTTAAACTCAGGCTCAGCATAAATATCTATAAGCCTATTTACGTCGCTTATTATATTAGAAAGCCATGCCTGCATCTTTTCAGGAGTCAGCCTAAGTTCTTTTATTAACCTGTCAATTTTGTTTATATAAAGGACGGGTCTTACCCTTTCATCCAGTGCCTGTCTTAAAACTGTTTCTGTCTGAGTCATCACTCCTTCTACAGCATCAACTACTACAACAGCCCCATCAAGAGCCCTTAAAGACCTTGTAACTTTTCCTGTAAAGTCTATATGGCCAGGTGTATCTATCATGTTAAACACGTAAGGCCTTCCTTCATACTCATAATATAGCGTGACGTTAGCTGCCTTGATTGTCATTTGCCTTTTTTGTTCAAGTTCCATATAATCAAGAGCAAGTGCCTGACCTGCAACCGTAGGGCTCAGCATCCCGGCAGCAGCAAGCAGAGAATCTGATGTCGTTGTTTTTCCATGGTCAACGTGAGCTATAATACCAAAGTTCCTTATCTGTTCTTTATTTGAAATAACTTTTAGAGCTTCCGCTGTAGTCTTAAACCTTGGCATCCTTTATTTCACCCTCAACTATAACTGCATTTACCTGATATGTATCATCAGCTATAGTGTTGCCCCTAACGAGCTTTCTTTTCTTTTCACCTTCTCTCTTTGGTCTAAATCCGGGAGGCCCAGAAAGTAGAACGTATTTCTTAACGGGTCCCTCTATATCTGGAACGTGCGGAATTCCGGACTTGTCCGTACCTCCAGTTATCTTAAATTTTACGTTGCCCAAGCCTAGAGCACTACCGTCTATTACTTCTCCTATTTTTCTTCCTATCAAGACGGAACTCAGGTTACCTTTGATCTCTATTTTCTTAGCTGTTCTAGTCTTCGGATCTGATAGTACTAACTGTAAATCGCCCATGACGTTTTAATCCTATTGATAGGATATTAAAAAGGTTATCTACAAATTAAATTATTTTTATTAAAATCCTTTTATGAGATTTCTTTTGTTAACAAACTTTTTGGCGTATAATTTATTCCCATTCTCTTAAAAAGATTCTCGTCTTTAGGGTAATGATAGTACGAGCTTGGCCTTACATAATAATCGCTCTTAAGCTTTCTTCCTGTCCTTTTTTCCCATTCCTCAATACTTATAGAGTATTTCTTCTGTATTCTATCTCTATACCATTCAGGTATAACGTTAAAGGTGCAGAAAGGTATTATTCTGTCATCTGGTGTAAGGTAATGGATGTCACACCTTCTTACCCTTTCTTCGTCATGATTGTACTTGTCCTGGAAATGCATCATGCCAACGAATAGTGACTTCATCTGAAGCTGTCCTAAAGAACTGTAATCGTGGTTTATTATGATGTTAATTAACAACCTAGTTAGGTTTAGACCTGAGGGCATTTTGCTTCTATCAATAAACCGGGGCAGGTTGGATATTACCGATAAGCCTACGAGTAACTTATTTTCGCCTCTTTCTATTTTTTCTGCTTTATCTTCAAAGAATTTCAAAAGTCCGTCAACATCTACAAACCTTGTTATGGGTACCATCTTTCCATCATCATTAAAAATATATGTCGCAGCCCCGCATGCAAAATGCGTCGTTAGTTCGTACTTAAGCTCTCCAGTCCACGCTTCTATAAAGCGGGATAATGGCATAGCCGCGGGAACAGGGAACCAATCTTCCTGCTTTACTTCACCGTCAGTCTGTTCTTCTATCCTTTCAATAACTTCCGGTATAGTTATTCTGAACCTGTCCCTTTCGTGCTTTGGAACCCTTCCAACAAGCGAAACTGGCTGATAATTAATCCCTCGAACTATATCCATGTTATAAAAAGCAAACTTTAGCATGTCACCTACTTCATGATCGTTAACAGTTTTAATTACTGTAGGAACCAGAACCATTCCCAGTCCAGCTTTTCTACAGTTGTTTAATAGATCCGGGACTTCCCAGTAGTTCTTTGGATTAGTTTCTGGAGTTACACCGTCAAAGCTTACATAAAGTGTGTTAACTCCTGCTTCTCTTACTTGCTTACAAAGATCTGGTTTTCTTGAGAGGTTTATGCCGTCTGAGTTTAGCTGAATGTGCGTTATTCCTTCTTCTTTTATTGCTTTAATTACATCTATTATATCATCTCTTACTGTAGGTTCTCCACCTGTTATCTGAACAGCGACACCATGTATTGGTTTTTCGTTAAGCAAATTTCTTATCATCTTTCTTATCTGGTCTATGCTAGGCTCGTAAATGTATCCTGCTTTTTCAGCATAAAAGAAGCAGTACCAACAATTCAGGTCACACCTGTTTGTTACCACCAAATTGGCTAAGGCTGTATGACTAAGGTGGTTGCTACATAGCCCGCAGCTTGCAGGACATGTTATATTGTTAACAAGTGTTTTTGGGTTCGATATTCCTATGCCGTCTCTAGCATACTTTGAAAACCGTTCATACATTTCATACGATCCAAAATAAACATCTTCAAAATACCCGTGTTTGGGACATGTTTTGCCGATGTAAACAACCCCATCTCTTTCAAATATTTCTGCATCAATAACTCTGTTACATTCTGGACATATGCTTCTTGTCTTTCTTATGAATCTCACTTTTGGCTTTTGAAACTCTTGCTGCTTTTGTTCTACTAATACCATAATTTTGCATTAAAAGGACTTATTTAAAAACATTTTTTACAATTGAACAAAAAAATGTAAAAATTAATTAATGTTTATGGCCATATACCACGAAGCTTAATAGCCTGAGAAACTCTTGATACAGCTAAAGTTAAAGCCGCTGTTCTCATGTCAGTTTTGTATTTCTTGCTTGTCTCGTATACGTCATTAAATGCCTTAACCATCTTTTCCTCAAGCATCTTGTTTACTTGCTCTAAAGACCACTGCAACCTCTCAAGGTCTTGTACCCATTCAAAATAGCTCACTGTTACGCCTCCACTGTTAGCTAGTATGTCAGGTATTACTACTGTTCCTTTTTGATAAAGTATTTCGTCAGCCTCAGGAGTCGTTGGCCCATTTGCTCCTTCTCCCACTATCTTTGCCTTTATCTTACCCGCATTGTCCTTTGTAATAACCTGTTCTAGAGCGGCAGGCACAAGAATATCAACGTTTAGCGTAAGGAGCTCTTCATTAGATATTTTTTCTGCGTCCTTATATGTGGTTACTGTCCCAGACTTTTCTTTTTCAGTAAGAACCTTTTCAACATTCAGCCCGTTCTTGTTGTAAATGCCTCCTTTTGAGTCGCTCACAGCAACTATCTTCATGCCATATTCTTTGGCCATTATAACTGCTGCGTTTGAGCCTACGTTTCCAAAGCCCTGTATGGCGACCGTAGCCCCTTTTACGTTTATGTTTAATTTCTTTGCCGCTTCAGCTACGGCTATCGCTAAGCCTCTTGAAGTAGATTCGTTCCTTCCTAAGCTTCCTCCTATCTCTACTGGTTTACCTGTTATAACTCCTGGTTCTAAGTGGCCCTTTAAAGCGCTATATGTATCCATTATCCAAGCCATGTGCTGCGGGCCAGTATAAACATCTGGAGCCGGCACGTCCTCATAGGGACCTATTATTCCAGATATTGCATAAGCATACCTTCTTGTAAGTCTTTCCATTTCACTTGGAGAAAGAGTTTTTGGATCACAGATAATACCTCCTTTCGCACCGCCTAATGGAAGGTCAAGAACTGCGGTTTTCCAAGTCATCCACATTGCAAGGGCTCTAACTTCATCCAGAGAGACGTTAGGATGATATCTTATTCCTCCTTTATAAGGACCCCTTGCGTTATTATGCTGAACCCTGTAACCAGTGAAAACTTTGACTTTTCCGTTATCCATTCTTACTGGTAGCGAAACCTGTACTTCCCTTTGTGGATGCGAAAGGACCTCTCGCAGATCGTCCTCGAGGTTTATCAAATCTGCAGCTTTCTTTAACTGTTGGAGAGCCATTTCCCATGGAGATGCTTTTTGAGAAGAATTTGAATTTGTCAATTTCGCATCAAAATATATAAAAATAGTATACTTATAAGTGTTATTATTATAAAATTTGATAAAAATACGAATTTATTTATAAAAAATCTATCAATTAAGTTAGTTCTTGTTTAAAAATAAATAATTTTTAGTTAAAAAATAAATTGATTGTTCAAACGATTTTCCAAGGCAAAAGTGGAAGCTTGTAATTTCTTTTACCTATAGCGTCTGCTACTGCATCCGCTACAGACGCTCCTACAGGTATTATGCTTACTTCTCCAACACCTTTTGCGCCAAAAGGACCGAGCTCTTCATAGCTTCTTATGAACTCTACATTAATTAAGGGTGAATCAGCTATTATAGGAACTGGGTACGTTGTATAATTTATGTTTAAAGGTCTGCCGTCTTTATCATAATTAAGTTCTTCAATCAAGGAGTATCCTAGCCCTTGAATTATACCGCCTTCTATCTGACCTGCCGCTATTGCCGGGTTAATAACGTTTCCTATATCTGCTATAAAGTCAACTTCACGCGGCTTTACCTTCCCCAAGAGCTCATCTACTTCTACCTTTGTTATTATAACCCCGTACATGTATACCATGTGGGGAACTTCAAGCGTTCCTTCTACCGCCTCTGAATATCTAGGTACCTCAAATGTTGCTTCAAAGTGGGTTGATTTGCCTCTAACTCTTAGCCTTTTGGCAACTTCATATATTGAGATCGACTTGTCTTTATAATAGAAATGTCCGTCTTTGTAGCTCAAGGAATCGCTTTTTGTCATAAAGAAAGACGCCGCTTCTGTTTTGAGCTCAGATAACGCCTTATCACAAGCCAGAAGAAGGGCTCCTCCTCCATTAAATGTTGACCTTGAAGCGCTTGAACCTCCTGTATCAGGTGCAAACTTTGTGTCTGAATGCAAAACTTCTATCTGGGATAAAGGTACCTGTAATTTTTCTGCAACAAGCTGCGCGTTGCCGGTGTTTATTCCTTGACCGTAATCTACATTGCTGAACATAATTCTTACCTTCCCCTCTGGAATAATCTCGATTGCAGCTGCGGGAAACTCCGGAAGAGTACCAAACCCAACACCTTTAACAGACACAGCTATCCCAACACCGGTTCTCTGAAAGGGGCCCGAAGGGTCGAGCCTGTAGAAAAGTTCTTTTGCTCTGTTGAGAGCTTCTTCTAAACCTTCAGAGTGCCTTATTTCGTTATTAAATGGTCCTATTTCGCCGCTCTTAAGTATGTTCTTTAACCTGATTTCAATAGGATCTATTTTAAGTTCATCAGCAAGTTCGTTCATCATACTCTCGATGGCAAAATTGCTCTCAGGAGCGCCGAATCCTCTAAAAGCTGAAGCTATGCCATTATTTGTATAAACTAGGTTAGCATCTATTATGTAATTTGGAATTCTGTAAGGCCCATTTATTGTTTCTATGCTTACATCAAGAATTGTGGGGCCAAAGCTCTGGTAAGCACCAGAATCAAGGTATATTATTGCCTCGTTTGACAACAAGGCTCCATCCTTGTTTGCTGAAGTTCTCAGCTTAATCTTAGAACCGGTTCTGTGAAAACCGGCTACTCCGCTTTCTTCTCTGGACCAAACGAGCTTTACTGGCCTTTTAGTTTTATATGTAAGTAAAGCCAAGTGTATCTGTACCGTTATGTCGTCTTTACCACCGAATGCGCCTCCAGTAGGAGTGTTCTTTACTCTAATTTTTTCAGGGGGTATGCCAAGAACCCTCGATATTTGAATCTTGTCCCTATATGGCGTTTGGCCTCCAGCTAAAACGTTTAAAACCCCTTCTTCATCTATATAGGCAACTCCTCCTTCTGGTTCCAAGAACATGTGTTTTTGCATGGGCGTTTCGTATACTCTTTCGAGCACAATGTAAGCCGATGACCTTGCTTTTTCAACGTCTCCTTTCCTAACAATGGTGTGCCGAGCTATATTCCCCTTATCGTGTATTTTTGGAGCATTCTCTTCAAGCGCTTCATCGATAGAATGAACTACTGGTAAAGGTGTTATATCCGCTTTTATTCTGCCAAGGGCTTCTATTGCTGCTTCTTGTGTTTCAGCTGCTACAAGAGCCAGTGGCTCTCCATAGTATCTGACTTTATCATAAGCCAATACCGGAATTTCAGGCACGATCGCGCCATAACCGTTTAACGCAGGTATGTCTTTATATGTAAGCACGGCTTTAACTCCGTTTACCTTTTCAGCGTCTTCAGTATATATCCCGTTTATTTTACCATGCGCAACTTTACTCCTGAAAGTATAGGCATAAAGCGCGTTTTCTAACTTTATATCTGTTAAAAATTGCAGAGTGCCCCTTACTTTGTCATTAGAATCTATCCTTGGAATTGACTTATTTATGTAACTATATTTTGAAACAGCTTCAGTAATCATCGTTTTTCACCTGTTTTATATAAACTAAAAACAATTTGATTAAAATGCTCGTTTTTAAACATGCTAATTTTCTACTATAATTTTTTAAGATGCCTTTAACGCTTGGTGTAATGCCAATTGATTCAACAAAATGGTTCTTCATAATACATCAGCTTGTGTTTTCAAAACCATATTCTACTTTTTTTCCATAACCTTTCATTATTTTGTATAAGGCCTCGTAAATTATTCCATATGTTGCTTTTTTCCTGTACTCTGCAGTTCCCCTTATGTCGGTTATAGGTTTCGTAGATTCGGCGGCAAGCTTAGCTATCCTGTCTATTAATTCTTCATTTAGCTCTTTGTCTTTGGCTAATTCTTCAGCCTCAACAGCTCTAATAACGGTTGGGGCAACGGCTCCCAAAGATAGCCTCAAATACTTTACAGTGTTGTTTTCTAAGCTGAGTATTGCTGCTGCGCTAACTATCGATATAGCATTAGCGCTGCGTAAACCCAGTTTTTCAAAAAAATAATAAGATCCGGGGTCCATCTTTTCAATCGATATTTCGGTTATCAGCTCGTCTGACTCCTTCACCGTTTTTCTCGGCCCCAAGAAAAATTTATCTATCTGGACTTCTCTTGAACTACCCAGCTTCTGTAGCTTGACTCTAGAATTAAGAATATAAAGAGGTGGTATGCTGTCTCCTGCTGGGCTCGCAGTGCCAAGGTTACCTCCAATTGTTCCTAAGTTCTGAATTTGAGGGGATCCTATCTGCCGTATTGCCTCTATAAGAATAGGCGAATAAGCGTTAATAAGAGGTGATCTCCTTATTTCCCTGTATTTTGTAGTTGCGCCAATTAAGACCCTGTTTTCGCTTTCTTTTATATAACTTAACTCAGGTATAAAAGACAAATTTAGAAGCTCTTTTTCTTTCAGAACGCCGTCTTTTAGCATAACCATTATATCAGTGCCGCCAGCGACCGGTTTTACCGCTTCTCTCTTTTGTGATAATAGCTCTAACGCTTCAGCTAAGCTACGGGGTGAATAAACTTCTACTTTTTCATACGCCATCTTTTTTCACCACTTTTTTGATAGCGTTGTATATTCTTGGATAAGCGCCACATCTGCAGATGTTGCCGCTTACTCCTTCTAGTATTTCTTCGTCGGTTGGATTTGGGTTTTCATTTAGAAGCGCTTTCGCAGAAATTATGAAACCTGGGGTGCAGTAACCGCATTGTGTGGCCCCTTCTTCAACAAAAGCTTTTTGCAGTGGATCGAGTTCCCCGTCCTTTTCCAAACCTTCAACGGTTATAACGCTTTTCCCTTCAACTTGTGATATCATCACCAAACAAGATGTTACAACTTGACCATCAAGCAATACGCTACAGGCACCACATTCACCAGCTTCGCACCCTGGCTTAACGCTCGTTATACCTAGATCCTCCCTTAAAACACGGAGAAGACTCTTGGCGGGAGGCGCTTTTACGCTTACTTTTTTACCATTTAAGAAGAACGATACATTTGCCTCCATTGCCTTAACTTTGAAAAGTGAGAATATAAAATTTTTCTACCTTATTATTTCTTTTGAATTTAAAATTTAATTTAGAGATATGTTATCATCGTGTTAAAAATCGATCCACCGGTTTTCTTGTATCAATGTCTTTTTTGTAATCTATGTCTATAAGTACCCTTGAAGTACCTATTTCAAACTTTGAGACTTCGTTGGTATGTTTGCTTAAAATGCCCTTTAATCCTTTTGTTGCCTCATTAATAGCTAAAAGTTCTTCTCTTAATGAAGCGTCAAAAAGTATTGGATGTCCCCCTTTACCCTCGTAACTAGGAACAACAATCTTTGTTTTAGATTTCATATAAAAATCAATTATTTTTTCACATATCCATCTCTGTAAATAAGGCATATCCCCTGGCGTGATTAAATATGCTTTTAAGGGTTTTACACTCGATATTCCGATTCTTATTGAAGAGCTCATACCTCCGTTTTTATATTCTGGGTTTATAACAAAAAGTACATTAAGTCCTTCTAGTTCTCTTATAATTCGATCCTTTTCATGACCTATAACCACTACAGTTTTAAAATTTTCTAATGAACACTCTTGTACAACCCTTCTTATAATTGATCTGCCTTCTATTTTATACAAAAGTTTGTTTTCACCAAATCTTGTAGACTCGCCTGCAGCTAGAACTATAAATGCAAATTCGGATTCCGCAATACTAGAAGTCATAGTCTATACATATAACAGCACGATTTAAAAGTTGCCTATATTTAGGCTAGATCAATCGGATGAATATAGGCATAATAGGAATAGGTAATATGGGGTATGCATTAAGCGCAGCGCTTTCAAAAAAGAGAGATGACAGTATAATTGTTTATGACAGAGGTAAATACAAAATACCAAAATCCAAAAATATAAGTCGCGTAAATAACGTACTAGATCTTGTTAAAAGTTCAGACATAATTTTTGTAGCCGTGAAACCAGTTGATGCAGAAAAACTCTTCGATGAAATATCGTTAAATGTAAAGGGTAAAACTCTAGTTTCTCTAGTTGCGCTTTATCCTTACAAAGAGATTTTACAAAAAATTCCAAACGCTAAAATATGTAAAATTATGACCAGCGTAGCGGCCGAAACGGGAAAGGCACCTGTACTAGCATATTGCCCTAAGGAAGTTTTTGAGAACCTTAAGGATATATTGAAGAGAATAGGAGAGCCTTACCTATTTGATGAAAGAGTCGTTGATGCTCTTGTGCCAATAGCCGGAAGTGGTCCTGCTTTGTTTGCGTATTTTCTAGATTCTTTATCTCAATACATGGTCCTTGCTGGCATAGAAAAAGATCTTGCGGATAAAATTGTCAGTTTTGTAGCTTATTCAACATCAGATTATATACTTAAAAACAACATAGATTTGCACGCTTTAATAAAAAAAGTTACCACGCCCTCAGGGATAACGATTAAGATTCTACAAGAATTTGACAGGAGAACAATTAAGGGTAACATCGTGGACTCAATTTATTCAAAAATGGAAAGCCATTTAAAACCTTGAAAATTATAGGGCGCCGGCACCGCTGCTTCGCGAGGGCTTGCGCACCTCACTAACACAGCGGCGGTGGTAGGTTTTACTTCCGGGTTCAGGTGAGACCGGGTAGGACCCTACCCCTATGGCCGGCTTATTTTGATAAGCGTCTTGTTTTTATAAATTTTTCTGACCAATTGCGTGTTAAAAACGTGAGCTTTTATTAGTTATCAATAAATATTTATACAGAATAATATTGCGCGTGATCAAGTTATTAGCGATCGATATAGATGGAACTTTGACTGAAAAAGATGGTCGTATTAACCTCGATGCGACTTTTTTGCTAAGAAAACTGCAAGAGGATGGTTTGCAAGTTGTTCTAGCTACAGGACGCAGCGTTTTTGAAACGTATACTCTTTCAAAGTTTTTAGGTTTTGCTAAGTTCGGTATAAGTGAAAATGGCGGAGTGGTATTTTTTAATGAACCAACAAAAATAAAGATTTTCGGTGACTATGCTGATTCTTTACTGGCTTATGAGTTCCTGTCAAAAAACATTGAAAAAATAAATATAAATCAAAGGATGCCAAGGCTGACAGAAATTTTGCTTGAAAGAAATTTTGATATAGATGCTGCAAACAGGATACTTAAAGAAAACGGGTATAAAGCAAAAATACTTGACAGCGGTGTGGCATATCACCTATCTAGCGTTAATGTAAATAAAGGGGTTGCTTTAAAATATGTTGCAGAAAAAATGAATTTAAAAAAAGAGGAGATTGCTAGCATCGGAGACAGCGAAGTTGACGAACCTATGTTTGCAGAATCTGGGTTTTCTTTTTTAGTTAACAAAAACTATAAAATAAAAACCAATGAGGTTGAAGAAACCACAAAACTTATTATAACTGAAAGACAGGGACCTATGGGTATAATAGAAGCCATCGAGTGGTTGATAAACAATGATCTCATACCTTACAGAACTAAATAAGCTTTCTGAATCAATAAACAAAGCCATAAAAGAATACGGAATAGCCACTTCGGCTATTTATGTTGGAGAACCGACTGAAACGAGTTTTGGGGACATTACTTCAAATGCTGCTTTTGTATTGTCTAAAACTCTTAGAAAATCTCCTTATGAGGCTGCAAAAGATCTTATAGAAAAAATTGAGTTTTCTGAAGAAGATATTGCTGCAGAGTTACACTCTAGCGGATTTATGAACTTTAGACTGACCGATCTTTTTTATCTAAAGTTTCTTAATCAAATAATAAAAAATCAAGGTTATGGGGAAATAACCGTTCCAGAAAAGAAAAAAATAATTATTGAACATACGAGCGTAAACCCTAATAAAGCATTACATGTTGGTCATGCTAGGAACGTTGTTTTGGGTGACACATTTTATAGACTTTTTAAGAGATTAGGACATCAAGTTACAGTATTAAACTACATAGACGATACTGGGGTACAAGTTGCAGATCTTATTGTTGGATTTAAATATCTAGGATACCCACTTGAAAGTGATGAAAAATATGATCATTATTGCGGTGACGTTGTATATGTCAATGCTAATAAAGCTATTGAAGAAAGCGAAGCGTTAAAGAAAAAAAGAAGCGAAGTTTTAAAAGATCTAGAGGAAGGTGGCGAAATATATAGATATGCAAGGCCCATAATAGAGAAAATTGTAAAAGAGCAGCTCAAAAGCGCGTGGAATATTGGTGCAAGATACGATTTGCTTAATTGGGAAAGCCATTTTGTGCATGGTGGTTATTGGAAAAAAATGTTTGAAGTTTTAAAAGAAAAAGGGCTTATAAAGTTTGTAACCGAAGGCAAACATAAAAATTGTTGGGTTCTTTTAGATAAGAAGGTACTTGTACGAAGCGATGGTACAGCTGTTTATACTGCCAAGGATCTTACATATGCGGCTTGGAAATTGGGTTTAATACCAGATGAGTTTTATTATTCCGTATTTACTAAGCAACCTGATGGCTCGGAATTATATTCGACCTCCCTTGAGGGTGGGCTAAAGGGTCTTTATAAACCTGCAGACGAGGCTTATATATTGATAGATCAAAGACAGTTGCCTTTGCAAAATTTGATAAAAGATGCATTGAAGGCTTTGTCTGCTTCTAAAGATTATAAAGTCATAGCTTATGGTTTAGTGGCGCTTTCAAAAAATACAGCTGAAAAAATAGTAAAGGGTAAAGTTGAAAAAGAGATAGTGCACATGTCTGGAAGAAGTGGTATATATTATAATTTAGATGATCTTATGGAAGCTATAAAACAGGTTGCACTTAAGTTAATAAACGAGAGAAATCCAACGTTGCCAGAAAAAGAAGAAGTTGCTTCTAAAATTGCGGTAGCTGCAATTAGATATTCGCTTATGAGACCCGATCTTGACAAACAGATCGTCTTTGATATAAACGATGCACTAAAACTTGAAGGAGACACGGGGCCATATATACAATATACCTATGCAAGAGCATCCAAGATACTTGAAAAAAATAACAATGAAGTTAGTTTATTAAATCAAATAAAACCCAGTGAAGAAGAAAAACGCCTTTTACTTCAAATGAGCAAATATGATTACTATTTGTTTAAAGCTTATTCTTCGACATCCGTTACTGCACTTGCCAATTATGTGCATGAACTTGCGTTCGCTTTTAATGTGTTTTATGAAAAGAAAAGGGTTCTAGATGAAAAGGATTCAGAATTAAAGAAAATGAGAATAGCTTTAGTTTATGCTTATAAGCAAATAATTTTAGATGCCATGAATGTTCTTGGTTTACCTGAATTAAAAGAACTATAATCATAAGTGTTTTTATACCTATTATTATGTTATTTAAGTACAGATGAGTAAAATATCTGTGTATCAGAAATTACTTAATAGTAGAAAAAGTAGCAGGCTATGCCTTCCTCTTTTAGATCCTGTGAATTTTCCCGATACTTCGAAAATAGCAAAAAAACTGAAAGAGGTAGATACGAGCATGGTAGATGCCTTCTTAGTTGGGGGTTCAACTTTAATAGCTCAGGAAGACCTTGATAGAACTATTGAGTGCATTAAAAAGAGCGTTGACCTGCCGGTAATTATATTTCCAAATAACATTAATGCTATTTCTAAAAAGGCAGATGCGATTTTTTATATGATGTTAATGAATTCGGCTTTAACTTATTATATAATTGACGCACAGGTGCTTGCTTCACCTTTAATAGAAAGATATAAATTAGAAACAATACCAACTGGATATATAGTAGTAAATTCAGATAGCGCAGTATCTCATATAGGTCATGTTAGACCTATACCTTCTATTCCTGAGCTCATATCGCTTTATGTCTTGGCAGCAAAACATTTTGGGTTTAAAATTGTTTATTTAGAAGGCGGATCGGGAACTTCTACGCCAATAACTTCAGAGGCCGTCGCTTTGAGTAAAAGGCTGTATCAAGGCCTGCTTTTGGTAGGAGGAGGCATTACAGATATAAACAAAGCAAATGAAATCGCTAAAGCGGGAGCAGATGGTTTAGTAATAGGAAACTTATTAGAAAAAGAAGGCGGGGGAGAAAAATTTAATCAGATTTGCAAAGAGATTAAAAAAGTTCTTTAATCATCGTCTCCAACAACTCATCTAATTTTTTATAAAGTTCTTCATTTTCAACGTTTATTATGCTTGTTATCATATCACTTATTTCTTTCAACTGAATTAGGTTTTTATCTGTTATTAGATTTAGTGACATAAATAAAATTAACGTCATAAAGCAGGATTTGACGTTCTGTCTTGCTCGCCTTTTAATTGTTGACCTTTCTCCTGAAGATTTTTTTAAAAATTTTATGTATATATTAGAAATATTTTTCGATTCATTTTGAAATATCACACTTTTTTGATTAATTAACGATAAAAATTCCAATTCTGTTATACATGAATTCTCTATGATTTGTTTTATAAACGATTTTACTTCATTTTTGTTAGCGACGGACATACTATACTATACATATTTGTATAGTTTAAATGTTATTATTATATAATGATTAAAGTTAAATGAATTACTCGATCATAACAAATTAAAAGGGATAGTACAACGTTTATATAATCACATGATAATATTTTGATCAACAGATGAACATCACAACGTTGATTGTGATAATATCACTAACATCTATATTATTGTCACTATCTACTTTATTTTATTTGTTTTTAAAAATTAAAAAAATCGATGAAAACTATAAATTATTTCAAGAAATATCCAAAGAACTAATAATAAAGAAAAAAATCGAAAGTGATCTAAATGAAATGAGATCTGAGAATGTTATAAAAACTAAAAAAAAGAGTGTTGAAAAAGGGGATCTTAATAGCACACAGATAGAGATCATAAAATTGGCTTATAAATCAGAAATCACAGCACGTGATGTAATACAAAAATTTAATATCACAAGAGAACATGCCTCCAGGCTTTTGTCTGCTTTAGCCGATCAAGGTTATTTAAAACGAGTTAATAATAGTAAACCTTATAAATACATAATCGATGAGAAAGGAAAAATGTACTTGAGTGAGTAGAATTGCATATAACTATAATTCAATATATCGTTTGGTTTATATTTGTTTATTTTGTTGCTATTTTGTTCTCTTTTATTATTGCCATAGTAATGCATAAAATTTTCTTCGAAAAAAATTATTTACAAAAGCCTTTTAACTGGAATATGGGTGCAAACGAATATTTAACAAGCGTTATTATTGTTAATGTCTTTTCAGTTATAATAGCTTTTGTGATTTTATGGGTCACGTATATAATATCACGTGATCAATTTTTATGGTTTAATATCATCACATCATACATAACAAATACTAACTTGCAGCATTTTATTAACCAACAGCTTACTTACTTCACTCAAACCACTAGCCTTTATTATCTGCAATTTGTGGCTCCAGCCACTGGATTATCGGTCTCGTTATCTATATTTAGATCAATTTTTTTAAAAAATTATGGTAATTTTTATCGAGACTTTATTATGAGTATATTATTGCTCTCAGCCCTAACATTTGTTGTAACAATTTTATTTAATTTACTTGGCTTGAGCTTCGGTTATTCTTTTTCTTTAACGGCAGGTATCAAAAATGCCCCATTAAGTCTTTATAATGCAATAACATTGCTTGGCAATAACGGCGGTTCATACATTACAGAAGGTATAGCTGCTGGACCGCTAATGCCAAATTCTCTAACGGCGTTTTTAGATATAATAGTTTTAAATGTGCTGCCTTTTTCATTAATTTTTCTAATCGGCATAGTAACAAAAAATATTAAATTGAGCGTTTCGTTGTTAATAGCAATTTTAATATTCTTTTTTGTTTTTAATTTAATCATTTTAGATAAAACTTATGTAATATTCAACTCATTGATACCAGCTGATCTAAATGAATATTCTTCATTAAGCCTGTTTTATTCTTCCATATCTACAAATACAGGTGCGGCTGTTTTCCCATTAAATGCTTTATCTCCGATTCAATTAGCCGCTTTTATTACATTGATGCTAAGCGATTCTCTGCCAGGAAGCATAGGCAGCGGTTTTATTTCATTAATATTTATTATCGTTATAACAATCTTTTTTTCGGCTTTAATGAGCGGGAGGATGCCAAAGCTTTTTGGTTACAAGTTAGAATACAGAGAAATTAAATATGCAGTTCTCGGTTATATATTTCATTTTGCTTTGGTTCTTACTGCTATACCATTAATTATTTTTACTTTGCACCAGTTCAACTTTTCGCCTGGGTATGATTTTACTAAACTTCTTTGGGAGGTTGTTTCAGCTAGCGTAAATAACGGTTCAGATTTTTATGGCGTAAACGGCAATATAAGCGCTCTTAATATTATTACAGGCATGTTAATGCTGTTAGGGCGTTATGTACCATTCTATTTTGGGATAAAAATGACTGAGTCATTTATAAATAAAGAAAAAAGTTTTACACAATCAGATTTAAAACTAGATTCTTTATACTTTTCCTTTTCATTAGTTTTCTTTATATTTTTGCTAGTTATAATTTCATTATTGCCTTTATTGGCTTTAGGGCCTCTTTCAATGGGGTGATAAAAGGTGGAATTAAAAGATTATTTTCAAATAATAAAAAATTCCATAATACGTCTATCCCCAATTTATCTTAAAAAGAACCCTGTTATGTTCCTTACAGAAATTTCTTTCTTGCTGTCTTTAATGTATATGTTTTTTATAAAAGAGTTTAGCTTTTTCTACATTTCTATAACAGTTCTTATATTTGCCACTGTTTGGTTCGGCACTTTTGCAGATTCTTATTCTGAACATCAGGCTAAAATAACGGCCTCATCGCTTTTGAAAGTAACTTCAAACCTTTCTGTAAGAAAAATATTACCGAATGGTTCTGAAGTTTATGTGCCTCCAGACGCGGTATCAGCAGAAGATGTTATTTTAGTCAAGGAAAACGAGATTATACCTCTTGACGGAGTTATCGTAGAAGGCGTTGCCGCAATAGATGAATCTCTAGTTACCGGTGAGTCGTTGCCCATTATTAAATCTGTTAATGATGAAGTTATTTCAGGCAGTAAAGTAGTAAGCGACTGGATCAAAGTAAGGGTAACTAAGACACTAAAAGAATCTTATGTTTATAGAATTGCTGGAATGATTGAAAAAACTAAAAGACCCAAAGGCGAAAGCGAAAAGCAGTTGGATGTTTTGATTTATGGTCTAACGTTGTTGTTAAGCTTTGTTGTTTTTTCTTTAGGCATAACCATCAATCTTTTAGGTTATTCTTTAAATCTGCCAATTCTGTTAGGCTTTTACGTTTGTTTGTTGCCTACTACGATTGGCGCGCTAGAAGAAGCTATAGGTATTTCAGGATTGACTCGTCTTTGGAACATAAAGGTAGTATCAAAATCCGGGAAGGCAATAGAGGCAGCAGGCGATATAGATGTTGTTTTGTTAGACAAAACGGGCACTATAACTGTAGGTAAACGAGAACCAGTAAAAATAATTCCACTTGGTTCACATACAGAAGAAGAAGTAGCTAAGGCCCTTTTTTTGTCTTCTGTTCAAGACGACACCCAAGAGGGAAAAGCCATTTTGAGATATCTTCAAAGCAAAAACTATCTGCCAAGCGAGATAGATCAAGCGATTATATCATCATATGAGGAATTTTCTGCGAAAACCAGAAAAAGCGGTATTTATTATAAATCTATACGATTACCTGGAAAAGAAATTTATAAAGAGATGAGGTTAATAAGAAAATCGGATTTTTATGGCGTGTACTTAAATGAAAAGATGCCTATCTTTAAAGGGGCTCCAGATGTAATGAAGTCTATTTTTAGAGCCCCTCCTGATTTCGACGAAAAGTTAGAGGAGATTGCGAAAGAAGGAGGCACCCCATTAGCTGTTGCTGTAGGCGACGAAATAATTGGACTAGTTGAGCTTAAAGACGTTTTAAAAGAAGGCGTGAAAGAACAGATTGAAGCATTAAAATCCATGGGAATAGAGCCGTACATGGTAACTGGCGATCACCCTATAACTGCACAAATTATAGCTTCTGAAGTTGGTATTAACAACGTTATATCGCAGGCAAAACCTGAAGATAAATACAAAAAAGTTATTGAGGAACAAAGTAAAGGAAAAACTATAGCTATGGTTGGTGATGGTACTAATGACGCTCCAGCTCTTGCAAGAGCAAACGTTGGACTCGCTATGTATTCAGGCACTGAAGTAGCCAAAGAGGCCGCTAACATGATAGATCTAGAATCGGATCCATCAAAAATTATTAATGTAATAAAATTAGGTAAGCAATTACTAATTACACGAGGGTCCTTGGCTACATTTTCCATTGCTAATGATGTATCTAAGTATTTTGTAGTGTTGCCCGCGCTACTTAGTTTTTTAAGCGTTGCAAAAATACTTAATGTTTTGCATTTACCACTACACGTTGCTGTTATTGCGGCGCTTATTTATAATGCGTTAATAATTCCAATATTAATGCCTATAGCCATTAAAGGCATTTCTTTCAAACCCAGATCGCCAAAAAGAGTTTTTCTAGAAAATGTTCTTATATACGGATTAGGTGGTATAATACTTCCGTTTCTAGCTATTAAGTTAATAGGTATATTGATAATGGTTTTATGATGTATTTCATTACTTGATTCTCTACCCATCTGCTGTTTTGAGATATTTATGGAGAATAGCTAAAATTCAATATATTCAGGTAAATTTTTAAATAGATAAACTTATTATCATTCGACATATGCCACATTATAAAGGTTATAGAAGAAAGACGCGAAAGTTATTAACGTTGGAAAGCAAGAGAGGGCTTTCTTATCTTTTAAATGAATTTAAACCTGGAGATAAGGTAGTTATAAAGATCGATCCGTCGCAACCCAAGGGTATGCCTCACAGAAGGTTTCACGGACGTGTTGGTACAGTTGTTGAAGTAAGAAAAAGATCTTTAGTTGTAGAAGTTCAAGTAGGTAATAAGAAAAAACTGCTTTATACAAGACCAGATCATGTATTACCGTTTCAGGGTGAATCTATAGATGAAGATGGTAAAGAGCAAAAAAATAACAATCCATGAAGCTAAAGATATACTGTCTCAGTCATCTGGTGAAATGGACGAATTACAAAGAAGAACTTTTGAGTATGTTAACGTTTTTTCAAAAATAAGCGGCGAAGACGCAAAAAAGATTGTAGAGGCCCTAGAAAGAGAAATTGGTCTAGAAGAAGAATACGCAATACAACTTGTTAATATTATGCCTAAAACACCTGAAGAAATAAGAACTTACTTGCTTGGCTGGAAAAAAATAGTTCCTACTGAGACACTTTTTAAAATAAACGAAATTTTAAATGGTGTTAAAAAGTAATTTAAATATTTCATCGTTTTTTAACGTTTCAACTATTTGGTTCTTATCCACAGTTAGCTGAACTTTTTTTGACCTACCATGCCTACCTCTATTTATAATAGGTGCCGTTACTAAACCTAACATGTCAAGCTCGTTTATTATTGCGCTTATTCTTCTTTGCGTTAAAGGTTGCAAACCTAATTGATTGCAAATTTCTTGGTATTTTAAATAAACATGGCCTGTAGTCTCGCCGTTTGGAAAAGTAGCGATAGAAAATATAACTGCTTTTTCATGAATAGGTAAAGATGAAATGGCTTCTTGTACTTTGTCCTTCTCTATATTTTTTAATGCTTCCTGCACGTCTTTTTCGTAAATTTTATCCCGTCCTTCTCTTTCAGCCAACTCGCCTGATACTCTAAGGAGATCTACGGCTCTCCTTGCATCACCGTGTTCACTGCCTGAATAAGCTGCAATAAGGTTTATTATTTCATCATTTACTGAATTTTCTACAAATGCCTCTTTTACCCTGTCCTTTAAAATTTCTTTTATTTCTTCTACTGTATAAGGCGGAAACAATATCTCTTCTGATCTAAGGCTGCTTTGAACCCTACCTTCAAGATATTCCATGAATTTTAAATCGTTTGAAATACCTACTATTGTAATGAAGCTGTTAAAACCGCTTTTATTATTATATATGCTGTCATATCTTGTAAAATCGTAAAGTATATCGTTCCCAACATCCCTTTTAGCTGGATTGTTAACCAAAAAATCTATTTCGTCTAAAACCAAAACGAGTTTTATGCCTTTATCTACAAGGTGGTTAAATATTCTTTTTTCTACTTCGCTTAAGGATAAACCAGTAAAAGGAATTTTTAATCCTATATAATCTCCAATTTCGCTTAGAACTCTGTATAATGTTCCATCTATTCTACAATTAAGATAAACAAAAATCGTGTTTTGATCTTTTATATAATCGTTAAGCTTATTTATAACATATCTAGCTACCATGGTTTTACCTGTTCCAGTTTTGCCGTAAAGTAAAAGATTTGATGGCTTAGCGCCTTTAATAATTGGTGAAAGCGTTTCTCCTATCTTTTTTATTTGGTCTTCTCTAAAAAGTATTCTTTTTGGTATGTAATCTATGTTTAAAACTTCGCGATTTTTAAATAATGATTTCCCGGAAGATATTTTATTAAATATATCATCTAGAAATTCAGACAAAGTCCCCTCCACCCCTTAATTTCCATTGCATCTTTTTTAACAAAAATAATAAAATAAAAAAGAAATTAAAAAGGTAAAAATAAAGATAATTTTACTATTAGTTAATTTTTTTAAACGGTATTTAATTATTTTAAAAATAAAAACAATTATTGATTAATAAAAAATAATAGATACAGATGAAATACAGGGGTGGAGCGGTTTATTATTCAAATTGTTAATTTTTTGTTAACATGACATTTTAACTATATAGATATCGAACCCCTTTATTTCCACTGGAGCAAATGCAGCCTTATTATCAATCATTAACTGTAAATTAACCCCTCTGTTTCCACTGGAGCCACTATAATTTTTTATATAACTAAAAATAAACAATTATAAGTTAATAATTAATTAAGGTCATAGACCATTCTTAGAATCTTTGATAACTTGTTAACAAAAATTACTTAATATGTTTATTATTTAAATTTGTTAACAAAATCAAAGAGGCTTGCCAAAGAAAGCCATAAAACTAGAATTTGAAGATGAGAATGGTGCTAGATATTCTTTTAAAGTAGAGGGGGATATAGAAAAAAGTAAAGTATTGCGGCTTCTGGAACTATACGATCTTTTATCATCGTCAGATAATTCAAACGAAGGCAATCTGAAAGATAATTCTGAAAAAGATCTATACGACAAAATAAGATCGTTAGTTAAAGACATGCCTCTAAATGGGTTTACTTCAAAAGATGTTCAAAACGCGTTAGAAGATCGCTTTAAAACAAGCGTTAAGTTACCTATAATCTCAACTTATTTAAGAAGAATGTATGATAAGGGAGAGCTCTCGAGAAAAAAAGTTGGTAGAGAATGGGTTTATTTCTATAAGAAGATAGAAAAGATTATTTTAAAAGACAAAAGAGCTAAAAATTAAAAACCCATCCTTTCTTTTCTATTTTTTTACCGTTGGTCAAAAATACACCGTTTCCATTTTCTACCTTGCCTATTTTAAAAACCTTTACGTTGTGTTTCTTAGCAAGTTTATTCAAAAGAAAATCTTTTTCTTGATTAAACGTAAATACCATTTGATACTCTTCTCCCCCATAGAGCGAATCATTTAAAGGATCTCTACCTTCAGATTCAATTAATTTTTTAATTTCTTCACTCATTGGGAAATTATTTATCACAATTTTCACGTTACTTTGTTGTGCAATTTCATTAAGTGTATAAGCCAAACCATCGCTTGAGTCCATAGAAGCGCTCACATAACCTGTGTTTATTACTTCGATATTAAAGTTAACAGGCGGATCAGGTTCATAAACGGCCTTTAAAGCATAACTTTTTAATTTTTCATTAACGATTGGTTTTTTGTTAAGCAGATAATCTAGCCCTATAGTTGTTAATCCAAAATCGCCTGCTACATAAACGCTATCACCAATACGCGCTCCGCTTCTTAAAACCTTTTTTTTGTATTTACCTGCTATAATGCAATCTATGACTGTATCATTGGCTTTATTTACGTCACCGCCGACTAAAACCATTTTATATTTAGAAGCCATTTGTTTTATTCCGTTAAGAATCTCTGTAATATACGCGTTTGTTATCCCCGTTTGGAATGCGAAACTCAGCATCATAAATATTGGTTTTACGCCCTTAGTCGATAAATCAGAAAGAACCGCAGCAACCGATTTCCTTCCTACCTGAAAACCATTCATGCCTTCTGGTACGTCTGTGCTTTTAACTAGCATATCGACTTTATATGCCCAGCCATTTGGCAAATAAGCCACATCATCTGTTAAAGGATATTCACGCACCTCAAACATTTTTCGAATTATTTCGATGATCTCTAACTCGTTCAAATGTATCACCTAAGCTAGATAGAAAGAACTTTGCGCAAATATAAAATATTTATTTAAAATCAACAGCTATTCTTTGAATTGTTTAACAAAAAGGTAAATTTGCTGATTACCTTTTAATTCTTCCAAAATGCGCTCAGCGATTTTCTTTGCCGGATCCTTTAAACCTACCCTATCTTCTATGTCTTTAAAACTTGTAAAAGGTCTTTTTTCTTTTTCTTTTATAATTATATTCATAAGAGTTTTACCTATTCCAGGTATTAGTTCTAAAGAATTTAATCTCGGTGTTACTGGCATGGCCGCATTAAAAAAATTAACAAACCGTTGTTCGCTTTCTAAAACTATCGTTTCAACGGCTTGAGGCAACGCATTTTTAGCTATAGATGAAAGATTCTCATACTTTAGCTTTCCAAGAACGCTTAGTACTTTTTCTCTTTTATCCTTGCTAATATTCACTTTTTCCAATATTACGAAATTTGCTCCCGGTATACCTAAAAGTTCAAGCAACATAAAATAATCTTTACCTATTGCTTGTACTATAGTGCCTCTTTTACCTTTTATCGTTAATGATTCAGAGTTAGGTTTAAAATCTAAAACATATGCTACGCTCTCATATTTTTTCTGTTGTGTTTGCAATTTTCTAATATAAGATAAAAACGGTATATTATAAAAGCTTACCTAAAAAGAAGGGCATTAACATATACTCATAAAAACTCAAATGCCGATTTCGCAGATTTTATTGTTCCATAAGCTTTTATTGGTACTATAGCCAGATCGAATTTTCTTGCATAACTTATTGCAAGATACAAAAATTGAGGATTAATATCATAATATCTGCATTTTAAAAGAACATATCCTTTTTTATTCAAATCAACAATTTTTATTTCCACTCTAAAAATTGCAAAATCCCCCATAAGCTCCTTTATAGCTGCCATTACATCTTCAGTTATTTTTATAGGGCTGGCCCTTTCAGGATCTACCTTAACTAAAACGTATCTAGTTCTATATTTTTTCAAAATATCTTTCATCTCCTAATAAACGGTTAAAACGTTCAGATAAAGCCTTATATAACTTCTTACGTTCAACGTTTATTTCTCCACAAAAAAACTCTAGTGCGTAATTTAAAACAATCGGCGGAACAAACTCAAATCCGTTTTTTGCTCCGCTTCCATAAAGTAGTGGTATAGAATAAATTTTACTAAGCGATTTTACAAAATTCAAATGAGACATCTCATCGTTCACAAAACTATTAAGGTCAGCGATTATAGCAAAAACTCTGTTCGGATGCTTTTTGATATATTCTAACGCCTGTTTATAATTATTTGTGTTTGCAACTATTAAAGGTCCTTTAAAATCTTTTGTAGGGTCATATTTATACCTGTATATATTAATTTCCGCTGTGTTTAATTCTCTACTAAATCCTTCCGTTAAAATAATTTTAATACTGCTAATTTTACTTAATTTTAAAAATTCTGCATCGACCAGCTTAACATAAAAATCTGTTTCTTTGATCATTTTGCTTTTAATAAACATACATATTTGCGTGATTTTTTGAACAATAAAAATTTATCTGAACGCTGTTTTTGCGAAAAAATCTCACTTTTCTTCTTGAATTGCGTTTTTATTAATGGTAAAATTTATAACGACTGTTTTATAATTATTTTCTATGGCAACTGCGTATGTATTAATAAATACAGATATGGGTTACGAAGGAGATGTTTTAAAGCAACTTAAGGATATGCAAGGAGTAAAAGAAGTTTATCTAGTCTACGGCGTTTATGATATAATAGCAAAAATTGAAGCCGATACTATGGAACAGGTAAAAGAAATAATAACATGGAAAATAAGAAGGCTAGAAAAAGTAAGATCAACACTCTCAATGATAGTAATGGAATAAAAAAGATATCTTTTACTTAATATTATACTGGGTTTTTAATTAAGCGGTATAAAATTAAATTTTAAAGGGGCGTTACTTAATATAAATTACATGCTATACATCATAGGTTTAGGTGTCGACCCCAAAAATACCGCACCGGCATTTATAAAAAGCACGGCCAATCTTTGCGAAAAAAGCTACATTGATATATATACCACTTTTATTGCAAACGATTACTTAAATTGGATAAAAAAAGAGCTTAAAGCGGTTCCGGCGAACAGGGATTTGCTTGAAGATATAAAAAATTTTGTTGAAGTAGCCAAAGATAAGAACGTATGTCTATATGTTTATGGTGATCCATATATTGCAACAACACATCAATCGTTACGAATCTATGCAACCGAACAAAAAATTAAAGTGAAGACAGTTTACTCTTCTAGCTTTATAAACACAATATTTGGAGAAACCGGATTACATATTTATAAAATAGGATTTGTTGGGTCTTTAATAAAAAACGATATAAATTCGAGGAACTATATTTACAAACAAGTTGGAACAGCGCTTGAATCAAAAAAACACTCTATAATAATTCCGACAGGATATGAGGGGGACACAAGTTCTCTTTTAGCAGAATTAAAACAGGCCGAGCTTAATTTTAAGGAAGAAACTTTTCCTGATGATAGATTTCTAATTTTTATAAGTAGAGCTGGTACGGATGAAGAAAAAGTCTTAGGAGGAACAATAAAAGATCTATTTAAAACAAAGACCAGACTCAATGAGCCTTTTACCCTTATAGTCCCAGGTTTGTTACATTTTAGCGAAGAAGAAGTTTTAAAAAAGGTGTTCAATATAAAACCCATTCAAAACGTTAAGCCATCTACAATAGAAATAAGGGTTCAGAAAATTATTGACAAATCCAGGGTTGCTATAAAAAACGCAGAAACTAGCGGCCTAACTGAAAGATATAAAGAAATATTTGAAAACGCAATTTTATATACCAAAGACGCAGAAGACGCTAAACAGAAAGGAGACCTCATAACTGCTTTAATGCAGGCTTCATATGCTGAAGGTTTGATCGACGCGTTGCGGTTTTTAGGCGAAAATATTAAATGGGAATAACTTTTGAGCGTAAACTAAAATCATTTTATTTAAAAATTGAGAACGAGAAATGCTAATAATCTTATTCAATTGAAATGATTAATTCTCCACGTGATTCTTTTTGTAAAAGTTCTATAATATTTCTTGGAACATCAATTGCCGCGGCAGAGCTTTTTATTGCTAATGTTCTTTCAGATGTAAAAGAACTCTTTCTTATTACTATATCAGTAGGGTGAGACAAACTTAAGTCACTATGACCATAGCCAAAAAATTTGAAACCCAAATTTCCTACAATTAAATAGAAATCTATACGACTACCGCTTTTTATTTTGTTTTTCATAATTTCAGGTAGATCTTTAACGCTAGCAGAACTGCTAACTCCAATAATACAATCACCCCTTAAGGTAAGATGCGATTCTTTTGTTATTTCTAAAGTAGTTTTATGTTTAGCTGTTACGTTGGGATGCCCCTTAAATTCTACTGTGAAGTTCAATTTTAAGCCTTAAAAAGCAGGTCAGTAAGTTCGTATAACTTTTTATTGTACTCGGTCTGAGGGAATTCCTTCAAATATTTTAATGCGGAGAGATATTTTTCTTCTAATAGTTTATCTAAAAATCTCTGCTCTTCTTGCGGAAGTTTGTTTATAAGCTCATTAAATACGTGTTTTCTATCTTTTAAATCATCTTTTACCTGATATATGATACCGAGGTTCTCTCCAAAGTAATAAGCTTTTTCAGCATACTGAGGGTTCTGAGAAAGCAGTGCTCCCAGCTTTGCAGATGCAGCAAACAGGGACGCGGTTTTATAATTTATAACTTTTAAATATTCATCTAAACTGACGCTATCCTTTTTATTAAAAAGATTAAGTTCCTCGAACTCACCCTCACTCATTTTAAGACTAGTTTTTGCCAACGTATCGGTAGCCTCTGGTATCTTGTATTGATTTATAAGGTCTATAACAATACCAAACACATAATCAGTAATAAGTAAAGCACTATCGTAACCAAAAATTTTATAAAACGGTACGCGGTCTCTTCTCTTTTCTTCTTTGTCTATAAAGTCATCATGAATTAATGATAAGCTGTGCATAAGTTCAACAGAATAACTAGCGTTTGAAATATCAAATCGTTCGCCAAGATTTTTGTTTATTAAAATAAGTATAAGGGGCCTTATTCTTTTCCCACCTCCAAGAGCATAATTTACCATTTTAACAAGCATTTCATTATCATAATTCAGTAATTTTTTCTTGAATTCATCATCAAAATTAGGCATAACGTTAGAAATTAACTCGTTAAAGATCGTCTCAATTTGCATCTTTTTGCACCTGATCAAAGAAAGCAAAAACGTATTTTTAAGCGTTATAATCATTTTGTAAAGATAAAATGAAACTATCCAGTTGAATTTTTGTTGTATGGTACTAATATTATTTTATAAAAATACGTCTTAGTAAATATTCTTTATAATTTTTATAATTAATAATTAAAGTTAAAGCTAAATTGAACTAAAAATAAATTACTTTATGCTTTCAAAAGAAAAAAGAGCTTTAGTTGCTGAGGTAATGCGAAGAGGAGGAACCTTATTAGCTGAACCATGTCCTAAATGCGGAGGAATAATGCTAAAGTATAAAGGTAAAACATTCTGTCCAAACTGTGACAACGTAAACAGCATAGAAGAACTAGAGGGCGCAAGTGAGACAAAACCTTCTGGGCTACAAGAAATAGACGATCTAATTTTAAAACGACTCCTTAACGTTTTAAAACAACAAACGGACGATGAAAAAACATCGATTATAACATTGAATTATATTAACGCTTTAAAGGTTTTAAGGGAAATGAAAACCAAAAATGAAGGTTGAAATTTTGAGGCTCTTTCACAGAGCGGAGAGAGATAAAAGAGTTACCACCCATTGTGGTCTTGTAGGAAGAGCTTTTGGTGCCTCTGGTATGTATATATATGGCGATAAAGATGAAAAAGTAGCGTCTTCGATTAAAAAAGTAAACGAAACATGGGGAGGTGATTTTTTTGTTGTGTTCGTTGATAGCTGGAAAAGCCTAATTAAAGAGGCTCAACAAAACGGTAAAACAATCGTAAATCTAACTATGTATGGAATACCGCTGCCTAAAGTTCTAGACAGACTAAAAACAGAAAACAAGGATCTTTTGGTTATTGTAGGATCTGAAAAGGTGCCCATTGATGTATATATGCATTCTGATTACAATATATCTATAGGAAACCAGCCTCATTCAGAAGTTGCGGCACTGGCGATTTTTTTGGATCGTATTTTTGACGGTTCAGAATTTTATAGAGAATTCGAAAACGCAAAATTAAAAATTATGCCGCAGGAAAAGGGAAAGAAGATAATTCAACTAAACAGTAGTGATTTTAAATAACTAAAAGCAACGGATGGCATAACCTCTGCTAACTTAAAAGCTAGCGTTGGATCTTGCAGCACTTTTTTAATTAGCTTAGAATGGTAATCAAATTCATCTTCCACAAAACTTATGTTTCTTTCATGTAAAACACTTGCAATTTTAAATATTGCAGAATCGCTTAACATTTCATAAACACTCTTAATTTTAACCTGTTTTATTAAATCCTTGCCTGGGCCGTGTTCATAGTATTCGTTATTGTAGGTTCCAAGGGTGTCTTTTCCTGCCAGTTTTCCCGCAATTTTACCTCCAACACCTCCAAAAATTATACCGCCACCGGTCGTGGGTTTAGTTTGTCCCCCAGCATCTCCTACCATAACGTAATCACGCGTATTATATTGATAAAAAGGCCCTCCGTTTATCAAATAAGCGCTTAACATTTTTACCGCCTTACCATTTAACTTTAGTTTTTCAAATATTTTTTTAACGGCCAGCATTGCAACGTCTGGGCTTCCTGGAGCTCCAACTTTAGCAAGCCCCTCATCATAAGGAATGTACCATCCAAACATTTTTGGATACAATTCCTTGTTTATGTAGACCGCAATCCCATCATAATATCCATTTTTTAACGCAAACATGTACTGAGTTGCTAGAACCTTTCCCTCTTTTTTTAAATAATAACTGCTTCCCCCTGCGTTTATTATGTATTTGGCTGTGAGCTTTTTTCCTTTTATGTAAACCAAATTTACGCCGTTTTCTTTTTTGTAAAATGCATACGATCCTAAAATTAGTTCAGAGCCCTCTCTAACAGCAATACTCGCAAGCTTTTTATCCAGAAGCTGTCTTTCTATTTCAACTAAGTTACTCTTTTCAAACGAAAACTCAAACAATGCGTCCTTAACAATTAAAGAGCCCTTGTTTATTTTACGTTTTATTACGCTAGTATCCTCAATTATGTTGCTTAGCCCGCTTGCGCTTACCAGCCCGCCGCAGGTTTCTGGAATTCCGACTTCTGTATCTTTTTCTACAATCAAGACCTTTTTGCCTGCGCGAGCAGCTTCTGCTGCCGCAAGCGATCCAGCGGGCCCGGCACCTATGACAATAACTTCATAATCATAAGATTCTGCCATCACTTCATAAGTTCATAGTCAGATTTATAAATATCGTGCGTATTAACGAAAGCGGATGTCTTCACAAACTCAGGTTAGGGCAATTATTAGGATGGCAGGAAGGGATCTTAATGGAAACAAACCATTACTTGTAGCTTTGCGTGACATTAAGGGTCTAAATTTCACGTTAGCTTTGGCAATAATAAGGGCGTTAAGGCTCGATCCATCAATAAGATTAGGTCGACTTAACGACGCTCAGCTTCAAACACTCGAAAGGGCTATACTGAACCCAAGGTCGCTCAACCTACCGGGATGGATTTTGAACAGAAGAAAGGATTTAGAGACAGGGCAAGATTTGCATTTGCTTGAAAGTGACCTAATGCTAAAGGTAAAAGATGATATTGAAAGAGAGAAGCTTATGAACAGTTGGCGTGGGTTCAGACACTCACTCGGCTTAAAGGTTAGAGGACAGAGGACGCGTACGACTGGAAGAAAAGGACTCACCGTTGGAGTTAGAAAGAAAGCTGTGCAAGCAGCGCAAGCCCAGCAAGCGGCCCAACAGGCAGCTCCTGAAAAAGAGAAAGAAAAGGAGGGAAAGTAAATGGGAGACCCTAAAAAACCTAAAAAAACTTATACAACACCTCGTAACCCATGGGATAGGGCAACACTACAGCAAGAACTTATGCTTGTAGGAGAGTATGGATTAAAAAATAAAAAAGAGCTCTGGAAAGCCGCTACAATTATTTCTAACATAAGAAGGCAAGCAAGAATGTTGCTTGGTGCTCCAGAAGAAATTAGAAAATCTCGCGAAAAAGTGCTTATAAATAGGCTTTATGAAATGGGTCTTTTAGAAGAAGGCGAGCTTAATTTAGATAGCATTCTCAATCTTACTGTCAAAGATCTTTTAGAAAGAAGGCTACAGACAATGGTCTATAAAAAAGGCTTAGCTAAAACCGTGCATAATGCTAGACAAATAGTAGCGCACAAAAAAGTAATAGTTGGGGATAGAATAATCAACAGACCAAGTTATTTGGTCAGCAGAAAAGAAGAGAACCTTATAAAGGTGAGAGAAGAATGAGTGAAGAAAAAGTTCCAGAAGAAAAATTATCTAAAGAAGAAGAAAGTGAAAGCGTAAAGCAAAGTACACAGGAAGACAAATGGGGGATAGCCCATATTTACAGCAGCTTTAATAACACAATAGTTCATATTACAGATCTTTCGGGCGCGGAAACCATATCTTTCAGCAGCGGCGGACAGCACGTTAAGGCTGATAGACTTGAGGGGTCTCCTTACGCTGCAATGAAGGCCGCATCAGCCGCAGCGGCCGTTGCTAAAGAAAAAGGCATAACGGCGCTTCATATTTATGTACGTGGAGAAGGAGGTACAGGATCAAAGACACCCGGTCCTGGGGCACAAGCTGCTATTAGAGCGCTTGTAAGAGCGGGGTTTAAAATCGGGAGAATTGAAGACGTAACACCAATTCCTCATGATAGCACAAGACCGCCAGGCGGTAGGAGAGGAAGGAGAACGTAAATGACTGTTGAAGTTCTTGAAGAAGATAAATTAAACTTAACTATTAAAGTAGAAGGATACCCATTAGACTTAGTGAACGGTTTAAGAAGGTACGCTATGTCAGAGGTACCTACATTAGCTATAGAAGATGTAGTTTTTATTGAAAACAGTTCCCTTGTTTATGACGAAAGTTTAGCTCAGCGATTAGGGCTAGTACCGCTTAAAACTCCAAAGAAATACTTAGATATGGAAGATGCGCAGTTAATGCTGGTTCTTGACGCAAGTGCAGAAGATTCTGTAAGAACAGTTTATTCAGGCGATTTAGTTCCGGTTGAAGATAAAGAAGTAAAACCAGTTTCTAATGAGATACCGATTTTAAAATTGGCCCCCAAACAAAACATAAAGCTTGAAGCATATGCTAGGCTTGGAAAAGGCAAAAAACACAGCAAGTATAGTCCAACTTCAAAGGCAATTGTTAAACCTACGCCAGTAATAAACATTAAGAATCCGAAAACTGAAAACGCTAAAAAAATAGTAGATTCATGCCCCAGAAATGTCTTCGAAATAACGGACGGAAATCTCATAGCGAAAAACCCATATTCGTGTACATATTGTGAAGAATGCCTTAAAGTCGATAAAGAAAGCTTGGAAATAACAGAAAAACCAGGAAGTTATATTTTTGGGGTGGAAAGCATAGGGCAGCTCGAAGCTAAAGACATCGTTATCGAAAGTGCAAATTTGATAATTAAAGATTTAGATGAAATAGAAAAGAGGTTAGATTCATTATGATTGAAAAAATGAAAACTTTAAAAGTCCTCAAAAACGCTTATAGAGAAACAAAAAGACCAATATGGAGGGCTGTATATAAAGTGGGAGAAAAAAGCAAACCCAGTCACGTAGTAAATATATCTAAGTTAGAGAGGCTTGTACCAGATGGAGCATACGTCATAGTGCTTGGCCGGGTTCTTGGCGGAGGATCTTTAACCAAAAAAATTCATGTAGGCGCATTTTCATATTCAAAAACAGGAAGAGAAAAAATAAATAAAGCGGGTGGAGAAGCGCTTTTAATAGACGCGTTTGCTGAAAAATATAAAGATCAAGGTGGTATAATAATTGTCAAGTAATGATGTAATTTATATAGATGGCGCTGGACTTGTAATGGGAAGACTGGCAAGTGAAATAGCCAAAATGCTTTTGCAAGGAAAAAAAGTATACGTTGTGAACGCAGAAAAAATATTGATTTCAGGCGATAGACGCGCAATAATCGAAGAATGGAAGAAAAAACTCGAGATAAACAGTCTTATAAACCCTAAGCATAACCCAATTCACTATAGGAGGCCTGATAGAATTTTCAGAAGAGTTGTAAGAGGAATGCTACCCTACAGTAAACCAAAAGGGAGAAACGCTTTTAAAAATTTGATGGTTTTTCATGGTGTTCCTCAAGAACTTAATGCTGTTAAGTTTGATAAACCTGAAGATGCCATAGCTAAAGGTTTCCCAACAGATTATATAATGCTAGGAGAACTAGCTAGAGAGTTAGGGTGGAGCGGAGATGTCAACTAAAACCAAATTAGCAAAGATACGTTCAGGTTCAAGAAAAAAAGCAAAGGCGTTTGCAAGAATTGAGCCAGGAACTGGAGTAGTAAGATATAACGGTATGCTTTTAGAGACACTACCTGAATACCTTCAGGCGGTAGTTAGTGTTCCAATAAAACTAATAGGGGATAAGAGGTTCTCAGTTAACGTAAAGATAAGGACAAAGGGCGGAGGGCCAATAGGACAAGCATATGCGGCTGCAATAGCAGTTTCGCGCGCTGTTGTAGATTACTTTAAAGACGAGAAAGGTCTTAAAGAAAAGATTTTGAGTTACGATCGTCATCTGCTCATAGGAGATAAAAGACAGAAAGAGCCAAAGAAGTTCGGTGGACCTGGAGCAAGAAGAAGAGAACAAAAATCATACAGGTAAAATTCTTCTTTTTTCTAAATTTTAAATTGGTTTTTTCAATGCTTAAAAAGAAAATTTAATAGTCCCTTTTTTAAAAAGGAAATCATGACAAGAAAAAAGAGAAGAGTGATTAAGCCCGTTAAAAAGGTCTTACCTAAGATCTTACGATGCCCAAGGTGTGGAGCAATTTCAGTAATAGTAAAAAAGCAAGACGATAAGTGGGTCGTAGTGTGTGGTAACTGCGGTTTAAGGTACGAAAAACCAGTTACATCCCAAGAATACATAGACGTTTATAACGAGTTTGTTGATGCTTTCAACGCTGGAAAGATAGGCTAAACTTCAAGAAACGCGTAAAATAAATATAATAGATGTCTTTTGGTATATTAGGATGGAACAAATAGCTAGAATAAAACTGATGTCAAACAATTTAGAGGACTTGGAAAACGTAAGCAATTCTATAAAAGATATGGCTGAAAAAATAGGGGTTAAAGTTAGTGGGCCTATTCCATTACCAACAAAAAAACTGCTCATTGTAACTAGAAAGGCACCTTCAGGTGAGGGTACACATACTTTCGATAAATGGGAATTACGATTACACAGAAGGTTGATAGAAGTTCCTTATAATGACAGAGTTATGGCGCAAATAACAAAGCTAAGTATACCTCAATCTGTAAGTATAGAAATAGATTTTAAAACAACTAAATCTAAAAAGTAAATTAGATGATTTAAAGGTTATGGCTTTTCCTTTCTTGTATCTTTAAAATTGCAAGCGCTATATCACCGTTTGATTCTCGTAAAACCTGTTCAGCTTCTTCTTTACTCACTCCGGTTTCTCTAGCCACTAAAAGCACGTCATCTTCTTTTATTTCATAAGTTGTTGTTTCTTTAGACTCGAGCTGGGTTTTTGTCAATTCTCCACCCATTATTTCAAAACTGAATGCGCCCTGCATCTTTACAATGTTAACCGCGGGCTGTTTTATTAGGTATTCTTCTTTATCGGTCTTTATTATAACTTCTTTTACGTTTTCAAGTTCCTTTATTTCAACACCCATTTTTTCGAGCATCCTTCTCATGTCCCTATTCATTCTGAACATTTCATTATTTAGCAAAGACAAATTTGCTTATAAACGTAATGTTGCTAACTGTGGTTTTAACTAAATAAATATATTCTACTTTTTACGTTAATTTAATGAAATGTCGACTGAGTTAAAAGAAAGACTTTCTATGATTAAAATGCTAGGCGCGCTTAATTCTATTAAGGTGCAGTTTACAAAAGATAAAACCGATTTTAAGTTTGATTATATTAAAATGAATGGACCGAAAGAAGGCGAGATAATAGATGTAGGGCTTTGGCTTGCTCCGACGCTGGCCGAAAGAGGCCTGATAAAGGTAGGATTGGAAGATTTTGAAGCCGAAGTTTTCAATGCAATAAATAAAGAAAAAATATTAGGACAGCACCAATTGGGGCCTCTCCCCCAAGATTTTTACCAAAAATTTAACCTTTATGTTAGGTTAAAAAAAGATGACCAAAAGATAAAAATGTATGTTTATGATTTGATTAAAATGAGGATAAACAAAATAATTCAGATGGCCTTTCAAGGTATAGAACTTGATAAATTAATGACATTACTTACGCCCGAAGAAACGGTTCTCTACGAGAAAGTTAAGAACGAGTTGGAAGATTGGTACTCAAGCGTTTTCAGTGATGGGTGATGGTGTACACACAATCAAAACTTTATGATCAGTTTGAACTATTTTTAAAGAGCATAACTACTCCTGATGGAAAATATAAGTACAGGGAACAGATTGCAAAGTTAGCATCTCTTGATAAAAAATCTATAGTAATAGATTATCAAGACATACTCAAGTTCGACCCAGATCTGGCGATAATGTTGATTGAAACTCCGGATGCAACAATTGAAGAGCTTAATAAAGCTGCTTTTGACACATTAAAAGTTGAAAATCCGGCTTATGCAGAAGAAATAAAGGATGAATTCAGAGTAAGAATTAGAGGTCTTACAGATAGGCTCAATTTAAGAAACGTGAGTTCAAAATACATTGATAAACTTATTTCAATAGGCGGAATGGTAGTAAGGACATCGGAAGTTATGCCGCTGATGAAGGTCGCGGCATTTGTATGCCCGCTTGGACATATAAATTATGTACCACAATCAGACACCATTTTAAGAAAACCTGCAAAATGCGCGGAGTGCGGCGAGAAAAATCTAGAGCTGGACAAAACAAAAAGCACGTTTACTGATTATCAAGTTATAAGAATACAAGAATTGCCAGAAGAACTTCCGGCTGGCCAACTGCCACAGTACATAGATATTGAAATAGAAGGCGATCTTGTAAATATATCAAGACCAGGAGACAGAATAGTAGTAACTGGAATAATAAGGGCTGATCAAGAAAAGGGAAGAAGGATCGTGCAACAGAGCCTATTTAAGATCAAACTCCAAGGGCTTTGGATCGAAGAACTCGCCAGAGGTAACGAAAAAATAGAAATAACACCCGAAGACGAAATAAAGATATTAGAAATAGCAAGAAACCCAAACGCGTATGAGATTTTAAAAAACTCTATAGCGCCTGGAATTTATGGCCACGAAGACATCAAAGAAGCTCTTTTGCTTTTAGCTGTAGGATCCCCCCAAGTAACGCTTCCAGATGGACAAACCTTAAGAGGGGACATAAATATATTGCTTGTAGGAGATCCTGGAACTGCAAAATCAGAGTTTTTAAAATACGTTTCTAGATTAGCGCCTAGGGCTCTTTACACTAGCGGTAGAGGTTCCACGGCAGCAGGGCTTACTGCAGCAGTAGTCAAGGAAACCAATGGCATGATGATGCTTGAGGCTGGAGCAGTAGTTCTTGCAGACCAAGGCATTGCATGTATTGATGAATTTGATAAAATGAAACCCGAAGATAGAAGCGTTCTGCATGAAGTTATGGAGCAACAAACGGTCAGTGTTGCAAAGGGAGGAATTGTTGCAATGCTAAATGCAAGAACCTCAATACTAGCTGCCGCAAACCCAATTTTTGGTAGGTATGATCCTTACAAAAACCTTTATGAAAACGTAAACCTCCCCATACCCCTTTTAACGAGGTTCGACCTTATATATGTAGTAAGAGACGTTCCAGACAAAGAAGGCGACGAAAAGCTTGCAGAACACATACTTGAAATAAGAAGGAAAAGTTCCTATAAAATTGCGCCCCCTATAGATTTTATGCTTTTAAGAAAATATATAGCTTACACAAAAAGAGTAAACCCATCTCTTAGTGAAGATGCTTCTAAGAAAATAAAAGATTTCTATCTTCAGATGAGATCTTTAAGCCAAGAAGGAACCATAACGATAACCGCAAGACAGTTAGAAACTCTAATAAGGCTTGCATTAGCAAGGGCAAGGCTATTGTTAAAAAGTGTTGCGGATGAAGAAGACGCAGATAGAGCAATAGCTTTAGTTAAAAACATGCTCGAAACGGTCGGCTTGGATGTAAGAAGCAAAAAAATAGACATAGGAGGCATTTTACAAGGAAAACCCGCGAGCGAAAGAAACAAATTGCAGATAGCGCTTGAGACAATAAAAAAGCTATGCGGCCCAAACAACGAACCAGTCGATGAAAAAACATTGATAGAAGAACTGGTTAAAACGGGAAAATTCACTGACGAAGACGCAGTAAGAATAATAATGGTAATGCTGAGGAACGGGCAAATTTATGAAAAAGCTTGGCGTAAGTATTGCGCTATTTAAAATAAATTTACAAAAAATCTAACTTTATTATGCTAACGTTTTTAAATAGAGGATTAGATATTTATGTGTAAGGATCAAAAATGGTAGAAGCATATTGCGTTAAATGCAGGGCAAAAAGGGAAATCAAAAATCCACAAGAAATAACTCTGAAGAACGGCAGGAAAGCTATAAAAGGAGTTTGCCCGGTTTGTGGAACAACCCTATACAGAATACTGGGGAAGTAGCAATCTATATTTTTATGATTTTTTTTGAAATTTAAATAAAAGGAAGATAAATAGGTTAGCATATGTTAAAATGACATCAAAATTCCGCTGGGAAGAAATAAATGTCTGGATAGCTCCGCTGATGATGGGAATCTTAATCGGTCTTGCTGTTTCAATTTCTTTTTATATATTCTATGGCATTTGGAAGATATTTGAAGAAGCTCTGGTTAAAATCCCGAAGCTTTCTTTCTCATTTATCTTTCTAAGTATAATTCTGTCCAGCCTCCCTTTGAGAATGTTTTTAAAAAGGAGGCCAAAGGATTCTTTTGATATAATACTCGAGTACTACCATACTTCTCCGGCATCGCTTTCATTTAAAGAGTCACTTATTTACTCTCTATCTTCGTTTTTGTCTTTTGCCTTTGGCGCTCCAGTGGGTCCAGAAGGTGGCGCAGCGATGCTGGGAAGCGGCATAGCAAAAAAGATAAAAGACATGTTTAAGGTAAACATAGGAAGCAACACCATTCTTTTGACTGGTTTAGCTGCTGGTTTTACAGCTTTATTTAAGGCTCCTATAAGTGGCTTTTTATTAGCTCTAGAATTGCCTTATAAAGGAGATCTGGAAAAAGACCCATTTTTACCTTCGGCTTTGGCATCAGCTACAGCATATCTTACGTCGTTTGTTCTGAAAACTCCATCAATAATATTTGTACAAAACATACAAATTCCAGGAGTTTCTATGACTTTGATAGCAATATCCTTAGGTTTTGGAGTGCTTTCTGGAATTTTTTCAATAGCTTTTATAAGCATCTACAAAGGGTTTACTTATTTAGCTCAGCGTTTAATGAAACTGGCCAGTTTTCCCATGCTTATACTTATAGGCGGTTTACTGGTAGGCTTTTTGGGTTATATTATTCAGCCATCGATTGGACCTGGGTTTTTACTACTTAATAACACCATTTACATGAAATTAAGCGTCTTAGCTGCAATATTAATTTTAATTGCAAGACTAGTAAGCGTTTCGTCTGTTATAAACTTTGGAGCAAGTGGGGGCCTCCTGCTTCCAAGCATAGAAATAGGCGCTTTGTTTGGATACATAACCGGTTATTTAATTTACCCAAAGTACTTGGTGGTTTTCGTCCTGCTTGGGATGGCAACAATGGCGGCTGGTGTTAACAAGCTTGTGCTTGTGCCGGTTACGTTTATGCTTGAGCTTATTGGAGGAAGTATAGCTATACCTCTCCTTATAGCATCAATTACAAGTTATTTTATAAGCTATAAGTTTACTATCTATGAGTACCAGCCATCTAACAAATTAGACAAAGGAACTTTTGCGCTAGAAAGATTCTATACAAAAGCGTTAAAAACTTCCCCCGAAGTGTTGGAAATAAGCGTGCGTGAGATAATGAATAAAGAACCAGTTTATATTGAACACACCAAAACGGTTTCAGACGCGTTTAACCTTTTAAGGCAAAAAACAATAAAGACTTTACCAGTTGTTAACGAAGAAAAAGCTTTTCTGGGTTATATTTCTATAGAATACCTAGCATCACTTCCAGAACGTTACGGATCGCTCCCTCTTGCCGAACTTGAGATCAAAAAAGGCCTAATCATAAGCGAAAAATCAAAGCTAAAAGATGCCATAGCGCTGATGCTTAGGTCAGATGAAGACCACATCTTCGTTATAAACGAAAAATGGGAATTAGCTGGTGTAATTACAGAAGTTGATATAATACGCTATTTACTAAGGGTGATATCTTAAAATGAAACATAAAGAAATTTTGTGGGGTGCCAAATAATGCAACCACCTCCAAAGCGACCAGCTTGGTTTAATTTCCTCATACCTTATTATGCTGCGCAAGAAATCGTCGTAAACATTGTACCACTTTATATACTCTACTTAGGAGGCAACGTAATTGAGGTTGGTTATGCATTGGCTCTTTACAACATAGTTCCCATTTTTACTTCTATATTAAGTGGCAGACTGTCCGACGTTACTGGCATGCGAAGAAACTTAATAACGATAAGTCTGGGCATAACGCTGATCGCCTTTTTAATAATGTATTTCGTGAAAACAATAGCAGGAGTCATAATAGCTACAACCCTTTTCTCGTTTGGTTTTTCTTTTGCAATACCGGTAATAGGATTACTTTTGACCGAAACGTTACCAAAAAACATGTGGGGACAAGGGAACTCATGGTCTTTTATGTTCATGCTTACAGGTTACATAGCTGGTATGATACCCACAATAATAGTTTCTATAAAATTTCCTATATTTTACGGGCTTTATATAATAATTATGTACTTAATACTAGCGTTTCTGTTTAATTATCTTTATGTAAAAGATCCTCCCATAGCTTTTGAAAGAAGAAGCGAAGTCAGGAACTTTAACCTTTTTCTTCACAGGATATTAAAGTGGCCGGCAATGACGCTCAGAGCTCCTAGGCTTAGCGATTTTAAGATACTCAAAAGCATGAAAAGTTCGGTTGCGCTTCAGCTTCCCGTAATAATAGCAGCAAGCTCCATGTTCTTTTTAGCAACAAACCTTTTCTTTACTTCTTATTCTCCTTATCTGGTTTATAATAAAATACCTTACTGGATGGTATTAACCGTAAGCACTTACATTCTTATAGTAAACTCGATCGGCATGTTGCCGAAAATAAGACAAAGAGCTCAGAAAGCAGATGTCGCATTTATAGTTGACATGTTGCTGATAAGGGTCATAGGGGCAATAAGTGCTTCAGTAGTTGCTTCATATGTATACGGAATGGGCAGCTTTTATATCACTTTTCTAATCTTTACAATATTAGGATTAGCTTATACACCAATTTATGTTGGTTTGAGCTCGCTTCTTTACTATAACTTACCAACCATAAATCAAGGGGCAACTCTTGGGGTCTATAGCTCTTTTGTTAATCTTAGTCTTTTCTTAGGTTCTTTGTTTTCTGGTTATATATCTTATTATGGAGGATATAGCTTTACATTCTTTGTTGCCGGTTTATTTTTCATGTTTTCTGCTATTATACTAGAATGGTTCTATAAAGTTCACGAACGGGAGTTCTGAGATTTATAACAATTTTTGTTTCTAAGTAATTAAAGGTCAAAAAACAGTATTATAAACTATTTATAAGAGCTAAAAAAATTATATCCTTTCAACCGATATGCTTTTAAACTAACTGGACAAGGATAAAACGAGCGAAAATGAGCTTACCGAGTTATGTAGGGATTTGGAAAGGCAGAGACTTCCTGAACACCCAAGACTATACTCAAGAAGAAATAAATATGATTCTCGACGCGGCAGATGACCTAAGGAATAAGTTTAGGTCTGGAGTTCCAACACCTTATCTCCCTGGAAGAACAGTATTCCTGATGTTTTACAACGAAAGTTTAAGAACAAGGAACAGTATGGAAGCTGGAATTTTCCAGCTAGGAGGACACGCTCACTTTATCAGGGCTTCAGATGTATACACGCCAACATTGCCAGAAGATAGGGTTCCATATAAAACAGAAGACATTTCTGATGTTGCAAGAGTTTTAAGTAGATTTGGACAGGCTATTGCAATAAGGATGTACGCAGATGCAGCAAAGTGGATAATCGGAAGAGCCAATAAAATAATAAATCTGTTTGCGCAGTACGCAACAATACCAGTTATAAACATGGAAGACGACATGTACCATCCGCTTCAAGCACTCGCAGATATGCAAGCGGCTAGAACCGTAAAACCAAAACTTAAAGGAAAGAAGTTTGTTATGTCATATGCTTATTCCGGTGGTTTAAAACCTTTAGCTGTTCCACAGAGCGTTGTCTTGGCAGCAACCCAGATGGGAATGGACGTAGTGCTAGCGCATCCTAAAGGGTTCGAGCTAGATGATAGAGTTCTGCAACAAGCAAAGGAGAATGCTGACAGATATGGAGGGGGCTTTAGAGTAGAATATGACATGAAGACCGCTTTTGAAGGTGCTACATTCGTATATCCAAAGGCATGGTCTCCCAAAGGATTCATGGAGCCGTACGGTCCAAAGACAGATCCAGAAGCCGCAAAGCAGTACCAAGCAAAGTTCAAAGATTGGAAAGTTACAGTAGATCTACTTGAGAAATCTGGTAATCCATATTACATGCATTGCGGTCCTGCAGACAGAGGGCAAGAAGTAGAAGACGCCGTACTTGACTCATATGAAAACTCACTCTACTTCGATGAAGCTGAGAACAGACTTCATACAGAAAAAGCCATAATGTCGATGATTTTGCCGTAAATAAACAATTTTTCTTTTTATTTTTTAATTATAACACTGTTATAATTTTTAATAAAAGCTTTTATAAGATAGACATAAACACAATTTATGGATCTTGAGATAGATTACAGTAAGTACAACTTTTCTGTTCAAATTGATTATAAGTATATAGCAGAAAAGGGCTTGAACGAAGAACTCATAAAGGAAATTTCTTCTATAAAAAATGAGCCAACCTGGGTTGAAGAAATGCGGTTAAAAGCCCTCAAAGAATTTTACAAGCTTCCCATGCCTAGATGGGGACCCGACCTTTCTGGATTAGATCTAAGCAATGTTATATATTATGCAAAGCCCACCTCATCTAAAGCCAGAAGTTGGGAGGATCTTCCTCCTTCAATAAGAGAAACATTTGAAAGGCTAGGGGTACCAGAAGCCGAAAAAAAGTTTCTTGCTGGGGTTGGAGCGCAATTTGAATCGGAAGTAGTTTATCATAACATTCAAAACGAACTGGAAAAACAGGGAGTAATATTCACGGACATGGATACTGCAGTTAAAGAATACCCAGATCTTGTTAAAGAGTATTTTGGGAAAGTGATACCGATAGGTGATAATAAATTCGCTGCGCTTACATATGCGGCTTGGAGCGGAGGCAGCTTTGTATATGTACCTAAAGGAGTTAAGCTTGAAAAGCCTATATACGCTTATTTTAGGTTAAACGCTCCTGACGTTGGTAACTTTGAAAGAACGTTAATAATAGCTGATGAGGATTCCGACGTTCATTATATAGAAGGATGCACAGCACCAGTTTATTCTCAGAACACGCTTCACGGAGGTGTTGTGGAAATCGTAGTAAAGAAGGGTGCGCACGTCCGGTACACTACTATTCAGAACTGGTCTAAGAATGTTTACAACCTCGTAACCCAAAGGGCTCATGTTTATGATGATGGCAAAATGGAATGGATAGATGGTAACATAGGAAGTAAAGTTACGATGAAATATCCTTCAATATATCTTTTTGGAAAGGGATCCCAAGGATTCATAAACTCTTTAAGCTTGGCAACAAACAATCAAATAATAGATTCCGGCGGTAAAGTTTACCATCTTAACAAGGAAACGAGCTCTTTGATATCATCAAAAGGGGTTTCAATGAAAGGAGGCAAAACAATTTACAGAGGTATGATCTGGGTTGGAAAAGGCGCCGAAAAGGCAAAATCTGCGGTAAAGTGCGACTCTCTTATGATTGACGATAAGTCAACTTCTACTACTTATCCCTATGAATACGTATATGAAGAAGATTCATCGATTGTTCATGAAGCAACCGCAGGAAAAATAGGAAAACAGCAACTGTTTTACTTGCAAAGCAGAGGAATAAAGGAACAACAGGCTCAATCTCTGATAGTTTCTGGATACCTCGGAGATTTCACAAAAGAGATACCGCCTGATTTTGCAATAGAGCTATATAAATTAATTGAGCTAGAGTTAACAGGGGCTGTTGGATGAGCGTAACAATAAAGGAGAAGCTAAAAGAGGCTTTTGAAAAATTCCCTTATGAGACGCATCAGCTTTTTTTAAGAAACTATATCCCAATAACTGTGGATCCTTTTTCGCTTAATGAATCTAAAGTTTCAGAGACTTATTCAGCTGATTATGTAAACGACGAAATAAGACTCGAGGAAGACATGTTTGATAAAAACGCTTTCCTGAACTTATTCTTTTCACAGGGCGCAAAAAAGTTTGTTTTAAATAAAGATTCAAAATTTGAAAGAAAATACGAGTCTGGTCGTGGATTCTTAAGTAAAATAATAGATATAGAAAAAGATTTAACGCTATACGACTCATTTTCACTTTCCTCAGCAGATTTAGCATCAGAAGTCGTTATTTTCCACGTAAACAAAGGCGTAAAATTTAATCACCTAAAAAAGGTGGAAGGAAATGGGAATTTCCTTTATAATGTATATTATTATTTAGAAGATTACTCTTCTGTAAACATCTATTCGCTAGCTTCTGGAAAAATGTATGTAAGGGAAAGAATTTATTCGTTTAACAGGGGCAACATGAGTTCTTTTAACGCAAAAATTGGGTACGATTTAGAAGAAGCTTCTTCAACGGATTCCACAGTAATAACCAAACTTATTTCACCAAAATCTTCCGCTACATCTTACCAAAAGAGCGTTGTGAGAAAATATTCAAAAACCATTCACAAGGGTTTAGTTATAAATACATCTAACGGAGTAGAAGGAAACTCGTACATAGAGCAGAAAGCTTTGTTATTAAGCAAAGACGCGAGTGTACAGAACATACCCGGTATGGAACTTGAGATAAACGACATATTTGCGAAGCACTCGGCGGCAGTATTTCCCGTCGATGAAGATCAGATGTTTTACCTCATGTCTAGAGGTCTTTCTAGAGATGATTCTGTAACTCTTTTAGCAAAAAATCTGTTGAGAGATATAAGGGAAGCTTTGGGGTTTGAAAATGGGTTATATTGAAAAAAATATTAAAGATATAAGGGAAGATTTCCCTATTTTATCGCGTCCCGGTTTTATTTACCTTGACAGCGCAGCTACATCGCAAAAACCTTTTGTAGTTCTTGAAAAGATGGATTGGGTTTATAAAAATTTGAACGCAAACGTTCATAGAGGAATATACAAGATAGCTGAAGATATTACAGAAGAATATGAGCTATCAAGAAAAGAGATTTCGGGTTTTATAAACGCTTCTGAAAGTGAAATAGTATTTACTAGAAATACAACGGAATCCATTAATTTAGCGGCTTATATGTTGCTTCAGAAATTAAAAAGAGGAGACAGAATAGTTACAACTCTTCTTGAACACCACAGTAACTTTTTGCCGTGGAAAAAGATCGCAAAGATTGCAGGGTTGAACCTTGAGCTCGTTAAAGTTACATCCGAAGCTTTGATAGATGAAGAAGATTTTGAAAAAAAGATAGAAAACGCAAAGGTTGTAGCTTTTACTCATGTATCTAATGTTGCAGGAACCATAGTTGATGTTAAAAAGCTTGCCAGAAAAGCTAAAGAAAGAGGGGCCTTTGTTCTTATAGACGGAGCTCAGGCAACGCCCCATATGAAAGTAGACGTATCTAACCTTGCAGTCGACTTTTATGTTTTTTCGGGACATAAAATGCTAGGACCTACAGGCATCGGAGTTCTTTATGGGAAAAAGGATCTTCTTGAAGAACTTGAACCTCCTTTTACTGGTGGAGAAATGGTCAAGGAAGTTCATAAGGATGGGCAATCATGGAATGACGTTCCTTGGAAGTTCGAACCTGGGACTCCTAATTATGTTGGATCTATAGGCCTTGCTGAAGCTGTAAGATATATTAAGAAAATAGGGATAGATCAGATAGAAACTTACGAAAAAAAGCTTTCAGAATACCTATTAGAAAACGTTGGAAACATTAAAGGACTTAGATACGCAGGCCCAAAAAGTAACAGGGCCGCTTTATTGGCATTTGAAATAAAAGGAGTTCATCCTCACGACGTTGCAGCATATCTAGACATAAAAGGCATAGCGGTTAGGTCAGGATGGCACTGTGCACAGCCGTTGCAAGAAGAGCTTGGTTTTTCAAATGGAACAACAAGAGCTAGCCTTTATTTTTACAACACTTTTTCAGAAATAGATAAGTTAAGGACCGCATTAGAAGAATTAGTGAATATTGTATGAGCTATTTCTTTTATGAAAACGTAATGGATCATTATAAGAACCCGAGGAACAAGGGCAAACCCGACTCTTATGATACAGAATACGGAGATAGCAATCCAACTTGCGGGGATAATGTAAAAATTTACATTAAAATTGAAGCAAACAGAATAAAAAAGATAGGATTTGAAGGGAGCGGTTGTGCGCTTTCAATGGCTTCAGCATCTTTAATGACCGAAATGGTTGATGGAGAAAGCTTGGACAATGCATTAAAAATAAGCGAAAAAGATCTTATGAATGAGTTAGGAATTAAAGAGCTTGGACCAAACAGGATAAAGTGCGTAGCCCTTCCAGTAAAGGTTTTAAAGATGGCTATAATCAGTTACATTTCAAAACAGAATTCTTAAAATATGTACAAACTTTTATTTTAAGAAACCCTTATCGCCAACTATGTATGAAATAATAGCTGACAACCGAGAAGTCGCATCTAATCTTCCTGCTCTTTTAAAAGAGCTTGGTTTAAACGTTAGGTTTGAACAGTTAGCTGTTGGAGATTACATTCTTTCAGATGAAATAGCTATAGAAAGAAAGACCATTAATGATTTCATATCGTCTCTCTTTGATGGAAGGTTATTCAGACAGGTTAGCGATTTAACGAGTGTTTACAGGCAACCAGTGCTTTTAGTAGAGGGCGACATAACAATTATACCTAGCCTAGTGAGCAATGTGAAAGTTTATTATGGAGCGCTTGCTTCACTTACAATCAATTTTCCGATTAAGTTGATTTTTGTCCCGTCGCTAAACGAAAGCGCAATTTTCATAGAGCGACTAGTCTATAACCTTAATAAAGAACAAAGGCCTCATAACATAGTCAAGGAGAAAGGACAGAGCATAAGGGAGCAGCAGCTTAACCTTATGGCATCTCTTCCAGGCGTTGGTGAAAAACTAGCTGAAAAGCTTTTAAAGCATTTTGGAACGCCAATAAAAGCATTTAACGCTTCGCAAACAGCTCTTGCCGAAGTTATTGGTTATGCAAAAGCACAAAAGGTAAAGCAGTTGCTTGAAAGTAAATTTGAAGAACAGATAGAAAAAAACCAATCAAAACTGATGTGAACTACCGGACTTTAAGGTTCAGGTTTATCGGTTATTAAAAAACCTAATAATTCTTGATCACACAGGTAATAAATTCCCTAAGTTTCACCCGAACTTAAAAACCCCTTTTAAAAGCAATTTTTCTAAAAATAACAGGATTGTTAGCCCTTAGTACATCAAGTTTATAATAAAATTTTTAACTGCCGATAAACTTTTTTTAAACCCGCAATACATTTACGTTAAATAAACAACCAAACTTTGTATGCAATTTATTGTAACTCTTTATAGTATAGCCGAAAGGGTTAAAAAGCTGCCTTTTAACAAAATTATGTCTTGCCAAAGAAAAGAAAAAGCAGAGGAAGGGATAAAGGATCTAAAGGCAGAAATGAATATGTAACTTGCAGTCAATGCGGAGCAAGGATACCTCGGGACAAGGCAAAGAAGGTTACGGTTAGAGTACCGTTAGTTGACGCTGCGTTAGCCAAGGAATTACAGGCTAAAGGTGCCTACGTTCCATATACCGTGGTAACAAAATATTACTGCATTTCCTGTGCAGTTCATTTTGGCATAGTAAAAGTAAGGTCAAGAGAAGAAAGAAGAGCAGAGATACCTTAAAAATTGTTTAAGATAGGGAAAACAACTTTAGATCTTAACGAAGTCGTTATAATGGCGGTTCTTAATGTTAGCCCAGAGTCTTTTTTTGCGGGTTCTGTTAAAAGTTCTGATAAAGAAATAGAAGATTTTGCTTTAAAAGCAGTAAAATATGGTGCAAAAATAATCGATGTAGGTGGAATGAGCACGGCGCCTTATAAAAACACACTCGTCTCACAAGAAGTTGAACTTGAGCGGGTTAAGAGGGCTATGAGCGTTCTAAAAAACCTTTCGCTTGAAGCAGAAATATCAATAGATACTCAGAGAAGTAAAGTCATGGAAATTGCTCTTAACCTTGGAGCAACGATAATAAACGACGTTTCTGGATTTTCTGACTCAAACTCTTTAAAGGTTGCAAAGGATCACTCTGCTTCTGTTATAGCTGTGGCTCACGGTATCCCCAACGAGAAGATTGAACCATCAGAATATGTAGTTAAAAGCATAGATGAGGCAATAAACAAGGCATTAAAGGCTGGAATCGATGAGAAAAGCATATCTATAGATCCTGCTATAGGGTTTATAAGACCGGTTTGGATAGATAGCTCGGAATGGGACATTTCAATTTTGAATAATCTAAACAAAATAAAGTCTGTTTTTAAAAAGCCTTTACTTGTAGGGGTTTCAAGAAAATCCTTTATAGGTAAAATAGCAGAAGAACCAGATCCTGCAAAAAGATTAGCCGGTACCTTAGCCGCGGAAATCATAAGCGTTCAACGCGGTGCCAACATAATTAGGGCACATGATGTTTATGAGCTGGTTCAAGCCTTAAAGATCGCAGAACGTCTTCTTAAAAGTTTTAAGTTAAAACTGTAATTCTAGCAAAAATACTTGTTAAATTGTATCTATGAGTTATAGAGCATAAAAATTGCAGTCAAATTAAATAAATATATAAGATAGTTATTTTGAGACAAATCAAATGTCTATTGTTGAGCTTAGGGTTTCTGAACCATATGAAAGGGATATTGGAAAATGTAGGGTTAGGATACCCAAGAAATATTTCCAGGTTCTTGGCATAAAAAACGGCGAAGCTGTTCTCATAACTGGTAAACGGAAAGCGGCAGCATTTGCCTACCCTATTTTAGAGGATTCTAAAAATAATATAATTATGATGGACTCCACGTTACGAGGAAACGCCGGTGCGGCTCTCAATGAACAGGTTAAAGTCGAAAAAGCCGAATATTCAGAGGCTAAAAAAATATTTTTTGAAGCATCCAACAAGGATTTTAAGCTGCAGAACAAAGCGTTAAAAACTATTTTTAAAAAAAAGCTTAACGGGTTTCTTGTTTTAGAAGGAAATACGTTTAACGTAAACGTTCTTGGATCAAATCTAACATTTGTAATAAACGAGACAGAGCCAAAAGGCGTCGTCCTTATAACTGGGAAAACAATCGTATCTATAGAAAAAGGAAAGAAAACAGTTGAAACTAAAATTACTTATGAAGATATAGGCGGTTTAAAGCTGCAGCTTCAGATGCTAAGAGAGCTAGTAGAACTACCTTTAAAATACCCATCTCTTTTTAAAAGGGTTGGCATAGAGCCTCCACGAGGCGTTCTGCTTTATGGTCCTCCTGGATGCGGTAAGACACTGTTGGCAAAAGCTCTGGCAAACGAAACAAACGCAAAATTCTTTTCCATAAATGGTCCTGAAATAATGAGCAAATATTATGGAGAAACAGAGGCAAAGCTCAGAGAGATTTTCAAGGAAGCAAAAAAGAACGCTCCGGCCATCATATTTATAGATGAGCTGGATTCTATAGCGCCAAAAAGAAGCGAATCTTTTGGAGAAGCAGAAGTAAGGGTAGTAGCTCAGCTGCTTACTTTGATGGATGGATTAAAGGACAGAGGGGACGTAATAGTTATAGGCGCAACTAACAGGATAGAGGACGTAGATCCAGCTCTTAGAAGGCCCGGAAGGTTTGACAGAGAAATTGAAATAGGAGTACCAAATGAAGACGGCAGGCTTGAGATTCTCAAAATTCACGTAAGAGGAATGCCACTTGCAGAAGACATAGATCTTAAGAAGTACGCAAGGATGACAGCAGGATATACTGGTGCGGATCTTGCGGCTCTTTGCAGGGAAGCCGCATTTAACGCTATAAGGAGAGTGGCCCCACGCGTTCTTGAAGGTGAGGCTTTGACAGAAGAAAAGCTGAACGAAATAAAGATAACGGATTCTGATTTTATGCAAGCATACAGGCAGATAGTTCCAACAGCCTTAAGAGAGCTTTATTTTGAAGTGCCTAAAGTAACGTGGAACGACATAGGCGGATATAAAGACGTTCTTGAGAAGCTTAGGCTTAATTTCGTTGAAGCTATAAAAAACTCTGAAAAGTTCAAGAGCGTAGGCATAGAGCCTCCACGAGGCGTTCTGCTTTATGGTCCTCCTGGATGCGGTAAGACACTGTTGGCAAAAGCTCTGGCAAACGAAAGTAAAGCAAACCTGATAACGATAAAAGGGCCGGAAATATTAAGCAAATGGGTAGGCGAATCGGAAAAGGCTATACGGGAAATTTTTAGAAAGGCAAAATCTTCGGCTCCTTCTATAATATTGCTTGATGAGGTTGACTCAATAACTAAAATAAGGGGTGGAGAATACGAGGTTCTTGAATCGCTTGTAAGCCAACTTATAACATCGATAGACTCACTTCAACCAGAAGATATGGTCTTCCTAATAGGTACGACAAACAGGCCCGATCTTATAGACCCTTCGCTCTTGAGACCAGGAAGGTTCGACCTTTTGATTTATGTTAGACCGCCTAATATGTCAGAAAGGGAAGAAATCTTAAAAATTTTACTAAAAAACACAAAGCTTGAAGCTGATGTAAATATTCATCAAATGGCTTCTGCTACAGAGAGCTATTCTGGTGCCGATTTAAAATCTATAGTCAGAGAGGCTGGAATAAATGCGATAAGCAGAGGTTCTTCTTCAATAAACAAAGATGATTTTGAAAAAGCAATAGCTACAGTAAAGCCATCTTTAACACCCCAGCTAATCAAATTTTATGAAGAAATGGAGAAAAGGCTAGAATCGCGGTTCAATTTAAGCATGGGTTCCCCATATACTTAAAAATCACAAAAATATATAGCATGCGAAGGGTTTTGAAAATACTCTGGGCCCCTTGGAGAATAAAAGGCGTGACCGAAAGATCGCCAAAATGTATTTTCTGCGAAATGATAAACGAGGATAAGTCTCAAGACGAAAAAAACCTTATAGTATATAGAGGCAACAAGGTTTTTATCGTAATGAACAAATACCCATATAATAACGGTCACATAATGTTGGTACCTTATAGGCACATTACAAAGTTTTCAGAACTTAATAATGATGAGATAATAGAAATCTTCGATCTCTTAAAAAAATTAGAGGGGTGTTATCAGAAGACCATGTCGCCCCATGGATTCAACCTTGGGGTAAACTTGGGCATAGATGCAGGAGCTGGTTATGAGCATTTACATTTTCATCTTGTTCCTCGCTGGAGGGGAGATACAAGCTTTATGCCCGTACTTGCTGATACTAAGGTCATACCTGAAAGCCTGATTGATAGTTATAAGAAATTAAAAAGCTGTTTTGAATAATTTCTGAGACGTCTTTTAAATCAGATTTTTTCTAAAATTTCGTAGGATATTTCTACATCGGCGGCCTTTGCGTCTTCAATTACGTGTTCCGGCCTCGAAGCCCTCGGAATAGGGAAAACAGAGCTCCATCGTAGAAGCCACACCAAAGCTAACTGCGCTGGATTTATATTAAATTTCCTTGATACTTCAAGTACTTTACTATCTTTTGTAAGCTTTCCATGGGCTAAAGGGTAATAAGCCATAAAAGCGATTTTCTCTTTTTCGCAATATGGGAGCAGATCCTTTTCAGGTTCCCTATGGAGAATATTGTACTGGTTTTGAATTGAAACTATATCATTCTTTTTTAACGTTTTTCTAGCCTCTTCTATGCCTTTAAGGTTAAAATTGCTCAAACCTATAAATTTTATCAAACCACTTGCTATGGCATCCTCCATAGCTAACAGGGCTTCTTTGTTCGAATCGTTGCTTCCAGGAAAGTGTATTAAATAAAGATCCACGTATTTAGTGCCTAACCTTTCTAGGGATTTTTCCAGACTTTTAAATAGTTTGTCTCTTTTCAAATGAGTAGGCCACACCTTTGTTGATATGAATATTTTTTCTCTTTCGTACCCTTCAATCGCTTTTCTAACCAATGGTTCGGAACCGTAAAGCTCAGCAGTATCAATGATGTTTATTCCAGCTTCAAGACCGGCTTTTAAAGATTGTATTTTTCGTTCTGCATTTCTTAACCATCCAAGCCTTGCAGTAATTATCCAAAGAGGGTCATAATAAGTTCCCATGCCTATTGATGAGGTTTTTACACCTGTAGGTCCAAATTCTTTATATTTCATATTATATTATATATGTAATTCAGAAGTTAAATTTTAAGCGTTTTGCACATTATAAAAAATATTCGCCGCTATTGTTTTAAATAAATTTGTTGTTTAGAGCAAAATTTTATACAGCCAATCAATGTTTTTAAAAGGATCATGTAAGCTGAAAAATCCCGAAAGTTAAGCAAACATATATAAATTTAAAGCGAAAACTAGTTCTTGCGGGGGTCCCCTAGCCAGGTCGATGGGGGCAGAAGTTGCCTAAGCTCAAGACCTGCTGGCGTAGGCCTTCGTGGGTTCAAATCCCACCCCCCGCAGCTGTTCTTTTAGGAAATTTTTGGGCGTTTTTAATTTAAAACTGTGGTTCGCAGTTACTATTTTTTTATTTAAATCAAAAAACTAAATGTAGAAGAGTAACGCTTTATAAGTGTATAGATAGAGCTCAATATATGGTATATTTTAGAGTAATTAACTTTAATGAAATGAACGAAGAAGAGCGTAAAAGAATAACCGAAAGGTCTAGATCAGAAATTTTTAGATTAAAAGGAGACGTAGAAAAAATTGTAGAAGACGTTAGAAACCGTGGAGATAAAGCGATAACTGATTATTTAAGTAATGTTTTTGGACGGAAAATCGAACCTTCAGAGCTCGTTGTTGAAGAAGATGAATTGGAAAGAAATTATATGTCTTTACCTCAAGAACTTAAAAAAAGCTTGAAATATATGATAAAAAACGTAACCAAATTTCACAAAAGACAGATTCCGAAAGGATTTGAAATTCAGACCGATAAAGGCGTGTTTGCTGGTATGTATTTTGTCCCTATCAGTTCTGCGGGCTTGTACGTTCCATCTGGTAAAGGTAGCTTTCCATCTGTCGCTGTAATGCTTATAGCTCCAGCTAAAGTTGCTGGAGTTAAAAGGATAGCTATGGCGACACCGCCTATAGATAAAGAAATGCATATTGATAAGGCTACGGCCGCTGTAGCTTATATGATGGGTTTAAAGGAAGTTTATGCAATAGGAGGAGCGCACGCAGTAGCCGCATTCGCTTACGGTACAGATACCGTAAAGAGAACTGACATAATAGCCGGTCCTGGCGGGCCATATACTTTTCTAGCTAAGATGATATCTTGCGATTCTATAAAATTTGATTTGCCAGCCGGACCATCCGAGGGTATGATATTAAGCGATGGGAATGCAGATCCAGAAGTCGTTGCATGGAATCTGGTTAATGAAGCTGAACACGGACCCGATTCAGCTGGGATCCTTGTAACGACATCCGAAGAGTTTGCTGACAAGGTTTCGCATTACGCCGACTCGATAATAGATCAGTTGCCTGAACCCAGACGCTCATTCATGATTGAGAATACAAAAAAATACAGCGCAATAATAATTTTCGACAATCTCAACGATGCTGTTAATTTTATTGCAGAATATGCACCAGAGCATCTTTCAATAGAAAGTTCTAGAGCAGATGAAATTTTTAACAAGTACAGAGAAAACCTTAGGGCCGGTACTATAACTATTAATACGCCTTTTTCTGCGGGAAACTATGGCATAGGGCCTAACTCTACGCTGCCGACTATGGGGTTTGCCAGATCATACTCAGGGCTCAGCATATATAATTTCCTGACCTCGATAACAACTGAGAGGATAAATCGTGAAGGTTGGCAGAGAATGAAAGAACACGTAATAAGGCTAGCCGATTATGAAAGTTTTCCTGCCCACTTAGGATCCATGATGGTTTCAGAAAAAAGGTGGAAAAAAACTTGAGCTGGAAGTCCGATTTAGAAAAGTGGTACTCTGTTCCAGTCTATAAACCTGGTATTTCTCCAGAAGAATCAAAAAAGATCGTAGGGGATAAAAATTTTTTAAACCTACAGTCTAACGAAAACCTTTTTATTCCTTCAGAACTCATAAAAAAGCTCGCTGAAAATGCTCTTTTAAATATCGATCTCAGATTGTATCCAAAAGAAATAACGACCGCGCTAACAGAAAAATTAGCAAAAATAAACAACTTAGAAAAAGAAAACGTTATACTAGGGCATGGAGCTGATCAGATGATAGAATCGGTTCTTAATATATTTAGAAATAAGAAAAAGGTTTTCCTGCACAAACCCACATACTCTTATTATAAAATTGCGGCTATGAGTTATGGGTTAAAGGTGATAACCGATGAGTATGTCAATGAGACTTCCTTAAACTTTGAATCTATAAACAAAAGTTCGCCAAATTTGGTGTTTATCTGTAACCCCAATAACCCTACTGGACACGTAATCCCAAAAGGAGAAATAGAAGAGCTCTTAAAAAACAAAGATATAGTTGTGGTTCTAGATGAAACATATGCGGAAATCTCAGGTGTTACAAGCAATCAGCTTCTTAATGATTACGAGAACCTTATAATTTTAAGGACGTTTTCCAAAGCTTATGGACTTGCCGGGCTCAGGATTGGATATGCGCTGGCCAGTGGTATTCTTTCTGATGTTTTAAAAAGAGTTCAGTCTCCATTTCCTGTTTCTTCTTTCTCAGCATACGTGGCTCTGCTTGCTTTAGACAGAATAGACGTATTTAAAAAATACTGGAATGAAGCGTTAAAGGTTCGTGAATGGTTTGAAAAACAGCTCGATGAAGGAGTGATAAGAAGCAAGAGCTCATCCTATTTTCTAACTCTATCATTTAAAGTAAGCTCTAAAGCAGCCTTTACAGAACTGTTAAGTCACGGTTATATTACTAGGGTGATTGAGCCTTTTGGACGATTTTTAAATCCTTTAAGAATGAATTTGGCTCCCAAAGATCTTATAGAAGACCTACCAGGCTTAATTAACCAAATAAACAAAAATTAACAGATTTGTTTTATTTCATAAAACGGTTTGAAAGCCTTGTAGGTAATTACTTAGTAACGCTTATATTTTTGGTTTTAACCTATCCTAAACGCGAGATAAAATGTCAGAAGACGATTGGGAAGATGACGAAGACTGGGAAGAAGACGAGGATTGGGAAGAGGACGAAGACTGGGACGAAGATTTAGAAGAAGAGGAAGAGCTGTAAAAGCGCCAAAAGTTTAATTTTTTTGTTGAATAAAAAATGATCAGCAAAATAGATTTATTATTCAACATATCTCTAAACAAATCAGACAAAGATAACTGCATTTAAACTTAAGGACTAAATCCTGAAATATTCGGCGTACTTCTCAGAAACTTTTTTTTCTGCTGTAACAATATCAGTAGCTTTTCTGTAAGTTTCAAGAGCCCTCCGGTTAAGCTTTATAAAGTTAGGTCCCCATTTAAATTTGGCTAAAATTGTTTCTGCTACCTCTATTTGATTCATTATGTACAGAACCGCGGCAAGCGCTTCTACTGTTGAAAGCATGTGCGGCCTTGCATAGTTAATTGGGTTTGCGGCTATAAGTAACGGTAGCCTTCTAGAATAACGATTTAAAAACTTCAAACCCCATTCTTCTCTTTTTTTCCAGCTTGCATCTATAGCTGTAATTCCCTTCAGTGCAAATATGGCTTCGTCCTCAGGCATCTGTTTTATAAGCACATCGCTAAATGGGTTTAAAACAAGACCAACAGGTTTGCTCGTAAAGGTCACCATACCAAACCGTTTTAATTTCTCAGCAGTACACTTTTTAGGATCGTCTTCTTCGAATGGTATAACAAAAAGTTTGGTTTTTCTTTGTTTCTGCATACTTTTAACTAGTGTAAATGGGTTTTTAGCTTATTAAACATCACTCTAAAAAAGCAATCTTATAATCGCCCGCATTAATCTTTTTCTTGCATTTAAATTTCAGATAAACATCTGAGTCACTGATTCTATAAACAAGGGTGTGAAACTCTCCAGCTTCTCCTATAGGATTTATTCCCATTTGAGCAGAAATTTTAAGAAACGAATCTACGTTTTTTCTGTTTATTTTTTTGCAAAGTAATTCCTCTAAACCTTTTTTAACTCCTATAATAATGAAAGAAAGCACCGAGGTTTCTTTCTTAAGTAGCTCTGCGGGTTCAGCGCCCCAAATTGGCTCTTCTAGATCAGCGCCTGACTGTTCAGCAACCGTAGCAAAATAATCTAGGTGATCTTTAACTCCTTGATCTCCAGCGATTATCTTTGAAACTCCAATTTTTCTGAAGAATTCTACCTGTTCTTTCATAGCTGACCCTTTGTGAACTTTAAGCAAAGCAATTGGTACTGATAAAGCTCCCGCTAGTTCTATGGATTTTTTTAGATTCACCAAATGTGGTGAAGGAGTACCTAAAAAATCATATTCAAACGTTACAAAAAGATCAACCGGCCAGTTAATAAGAGCTGAATAGATCGAATCTTTACCTCCAGAAAAAAGGGCTACCTTTAGTCCCATATTAAAACAATATAAAAGCACGTTTTTAAGCAGATGCATTTATGTTAAGGTTTTTATTTTAAGATGTAGCAAATTATCAATATAATGAAGATAATTATAGGGGCTCATATGCCCATAACAGGCGGTCTTTCAAAATCTGCAGAAAGGGCAAGAGAGCTCAAATTCGAAGCTTTTCAGATTTTTACTAGAAACCCACGAGGATGGAGATACCCAGAGTTAAAAGAAGATGACATCAAAAACTTTTTGAACGCCAGTAAAGGTTTTTCTTCAATAAACACCCATATGCCATACCTGCCGAATCTCGCTTCTTCAAATGAGGACACATACAAAAAGTCTGTAGAATCGCTCATCGAAGAGCTTAGAAGAGCAAAAAAGCTGCAGATTAAATACATCGTGGTTCATGTTGGAAGTCACTTAGGTGACGGTATAGAAAAAGGTAAAGAAAGAGTGATAAAAACAGTTAAAGAAGCTTTAGATAGCGTTCCTTGCGATTGTCACATCCTTCTTGAAAATATGGCAGGTCAAAAGAACAGCGTAGGATCAAGGTTCGAAGATCTAGGTGAAATAATTAGCGGGATTAATGATAAAAGGGTTGGCATCTGCTTAGATACGTGCCACGCTTTTGCAGCAGGTTATGACATAGCAACGCAGGCTGGGCTTTCAAAAACTCTAGACGAATTAGAAAAGTACATAGGTTTAAGAAAAGTAATGCTGATACACCTCAACGACTCGAAAAGTGGGCTAGGATCAGGGTTAGATAGGCATGAAAGAATAGGCAAGGGTTTCATAGGCAGAAAGGGGTTTGAAAATTTCTTTAAGGCAAGAGAACTTATAGAGAATAAACCCATGATTTTTGAAACACCCGTAAATGATTATCATGAATACCTAGACGACTATAAAGCAGTGATGTCGATTCTAAAAAATATGGAATGATTTCCATGCAAATTATTGCCATGATTATAAATATTTTGAATTCATCTAAAATTTTATAAAAATCGAGGGCTAAAAATTCAATTTATTACAATTATTTCCAGAAAAGATTAATAAACCATCAAAGGCAAGTTATTAATACTATGACAACAGGCTGGGCGGGCGTATACCTGGACGTAGCCGTTACTCTCATCATAGGCGTTGTTGTATCTTATTTAGCGGTTGCGATAGGCCTGGCCCTTTCAAGAGGTAGCAGTAAGGATAAAGCTAAAAGATTTGAAAGCGGTAACGAAGAGCTGGGTAGAGCTAGAGGGCTTTACGTAATGCAATATTATCCTTATCTTCTGGTGTTTATGCTTACTGAACCCGTATTTGTTGTGCTCTTTACAGTGCTTTTGTATCTCAGGGTTGTTTCTTACATGATATTTTTAGTTGGCATAGCAATATTTGCGCCCAGTCTTGTTTTTGCGCTAAAAGAAGCTAAGGTGATTAAAAAATGGCTGATGCCGAAGGATTAATATATTTAGGGAATTTGGACGACGTTGCGAAGAAGGCTTTGGAGTTTTTAAACCAAAGCGAATTTATGAAAAAAACTCTTAGCTGGGGTGTTGATTTTTCGCTATGGCCTGTACATCTTATGACATCATGTTGCGGAGCAGAGTTTGCTGCCGCAGCCTCGCCGCGTTTTGACCTTGAAAGGTTAGGATTTTTGCCTTTCGGAGGCCCCAGACAGACTAATCTTATAGTGGTAGAAGGCACAACCACAATCAAAATGGCTAGGGTTGTAAAAAGAGTTTATGAGCAGATGCCGAATCCCAAGTGGGTAATAGCTATGGGTGCATGCGCAATGGATGGTGGTATATTCTTTAACAGTTATAACACCATAGTAGCTAGGGAATATTTGCCTGTTGACGCATATGTCCCTGGCTGTCCGCCTAGGCCCGAAGCTTTAGCTAGGGCTGTTCTTCTTATTCAAGAAAAGATAAAACGCGAAAAGGACAAGTTGCTAGGTGTTAAAAATGAACATTAAAGATGAGCTATCAAAAATTTCAACCAACGTAGTAATAGAAGAAAAGAAGGCCAACTACAAAATCGTTGTTGATGATTTATCAAAACTTATCGATATAGCAAACTCCTTAAAAAACTTAGGCTTTGACCACGTTGTATCTGTCACAGGGATAGACTATCCTGACAAGATAGAGGTAGTATGGCACGTTTCTAGTTATTCAGTTGACAATTTAAAGGGCATAAACCTTGCGCTTTCTGTTGCAGTAAAGAAGCCAGAGCCCATAAAACAAAGCGACCCACAAGGTAACATTTATATCAAGAGGCCTCCTGTTACAGTTCCATCATTGGTGTCAGTATGGCCTAGTGGAATATTTAACGAAAGAGAAGCTTTTGAGATGTTTGGAATAATATTTGAGGGTCACCCTGACCTTAGGTATCTAATGCTTCCTGAAGATTTTTATGAAACATGGCCTATGAGGAAGGATTTCACATATCAAAGGGCAAAGGTGTTCATTGAATGAATGAGAAAGTTTATAATATTGACGATCTGCAAAACATAAACGTAGATGGCGAAAAATACATAATATTACAGATAGGCCCCTCGCATCCAGGCTCGGGACATATGAGGATAAAAGTATGGCTTGACGGTGATATAATAGTTAAAGTAGATCCAGACATAGGTTTCGTTCACAGAACAAGTGAATGGTTGAGTGAAAGGAGGGAATGGATAAAAGCCGTTCCCATAGTTGAAAGGATAATGCTCCCCGATACGGTTCATGCTAATTTAGCATATGTTTTAACAGTAGAAAAGCTTTTAGGCATTGAACCCCCACCCCGTGCGCAGTACCTGAGGAGCCTTGTTGCTGAAATAAACAGGATCACTAGCCATCTTTACGGCATAGGCATATTTGGAATATTTTTGGGTTCATCAACCGTATACATGTGGGCCTTTGGCGATAGAGAGCCTTTTATAGACCTCATGGAGATGCTTACTGGAGCAAGGATAACTACTTCTTACATTATACCTGGAGGTGTTAGGTGGGATCTACCAAACGGCTTTAAGGAAAGGGCAGAAACTGTTTTGCAATATATGGAAAGAAGGTTAAAAGATTATGAAGATATATGGGTTAAGAACCCTGTAGTTCAAGCAAGAACTATAAATGTTGGCACTTTAAAAAAAGAAGATGCCATAGCGCTCGGCGTCGTAGGCCCTAACCTCAGGGCTTCTGGAGTATATTATGACACAAGAAAGCATCAGCCTTACGCTGCTTACTCAAACATTGATTTTGAAGTACCTACGATGAAAAACGGCGACTCTTATGACAGGTTACTGATAAGGGTTGAAGAAATAAAGCAGAGCATTAGAATGATTAGACAGATACTCAAGGATATTCCTGAAGGCAAGATAGTGGCCGATCAGATTTACAATCAGCTTAACCCGGTAATGAAGAAGAACTACGAAGAGAAGAAAAGGGTTATGTTCCCGGCATTTATGATTCATATGAGGCCACCTGCTGGCGAAGCCGCTGCAAAAGTTGAAGCTGGCAGGGGAGAAATATTCTTTTATATAAAGAGCACCGGAGACAAATATCCTTACAGGTTCAGGTGGGTGACACCTTCTTTCAGAAACCTTCCTTACTTTACACATGTAGCTGTAGGTCACAGGCTAGCTGATCTGCCCACAATATATGGCAGTATAGATTATTTTCCGCCGGAGGCTGACAGGTGAATGGGAATAATACCTATACCCCTAATAATATGGTTGATTGAGGATCTGCTTTACCTCATAATATTTCCTGGACTGGTTACAATCCTCGTTATAGTTATTGTAATAATTTGGCTTGAACGTAAAATAGCGGCAAAGGTCCAGATGAGGTTTGGGCCTTTATGGGTTTCAAAAAAGATAGGAGGGGCGCTTCAATCACTGGCGGATTTATTAAGGTATAGCTTTCAGGAAGTTATAATACCGGAAAAAGCAGATAAATTAGCCTTCATACTTGCGCCTGGGCTCATGTTCGCTTTTGCAACTATAGCGCTGATCTTTATCCCAGTTGGTCCATATTATTCGGTCCTGTTTCCAAGCTATTATACCATATTGTTTTCTCTAGCGCTGATAATAATCACTCCAATATTCGCGATAACCGTAGGATGGGCCAGTGATAACAAGTTTTCATTTATAGGAGCTTTAAGAGAAGGGTTCCTACTCATATCCTATGAAGTACCATTCCTTCTTTCTGTTGTCTCAATGATAATAATATTCCGCACATATGATTATATTAGCGCTGTTCAGAGTCAGCTAAGCTTTCTTCCAGGAATAATATTAAATCCACTGGCTGCTTTGACGATGCTTATAGTTATGATCAGAACTACAGGCAGGTTCCCGTTTGATATAACTGAAGCTGACAGCGAGCTTGTTCTTGGTCTGTATACAGAATACTCAGCTTTGTTCTTCGGAGTAGGTATGGCTACGCCTTACGTAGAGTTGTATAACTTCAGCCTTATTTTCAGCCTTTTGTTCTTGGGAGGCTGGTGGCCCTTTACCCTTAATGTTATGAACCCAATATATGGATTGATTCTGCCGGGAATCATAGTTGTTATAAAAGCGTTCATAGTTATGGCAATCCTTGTTTTCCTCAGAGCTGTTTATCCTAGGTATAGGTTAGATCAGGCAGTAAGATCTGGTTGGAGTTACGTTTTACTTTTGTCTGTACTTTCCGTTATTCTTTCTGTTGGTGAGGTGGTGTTTCTAAGATGAGCGAAGTTAGAAAGCCACGCGATCCGGTAACAGGCCATGTAAAGGCGCTGGCAAAGGGCTTCAAATATCTCGTCGAGCCTAACAGGATGACCCTTGATTATCCAGCAGAGACGATGAAATTACCACCAAATTATAGAGGCTTCTTTACAGTTGATGATAAAAAATGCATAGGATGCAGCATGTGCGAAATGGTTTGTCCTCCAGAAGCAATAACTATGGTGCCAAGAATAATAGGCGAAGGAGGAAAAACTATTCCTGCACCAGAAGGCGAAAAGGAGGCTAAAGGACCAAAGAGAACAAAAAGGCCAGTTGTAAACTGGGGTAAGTGCATATTTTGCTATTTCTGTGTAGACGTTTGTCCTGTTGATGCTTTTATACCAACTCAGGTCCATGACTTAGCTTTTGAAAAAGACAGCGAATACAGGCCTTCATATGAAGAATACCTTAAGCCTCCGGAAGAACCTTATAAGAACGCAAAGAAGGTTGTTTCTAAAGCAGATCTGAAGAGAGGTGTAGGATATGATCCCGCTCCTTGAAACCTTAACAAGCGCTGTTATCACTCTAGGAAGTCCATTCTTGGACCTAGCTTTGATAATACTTGCTATAACTTCTATAGTATTTGCTTATCTGACCGTAACATACAGATCTCTGGTTTATTCTTCAATATTTCTTGCTTTTGTAGGCTTAGTTAATGCGGCGTTTTTTATGATACTTGGATACCCGCTTCTTGCATTCATCCAGCTGATAATTTATGTAGGTTCAGGAGTCCTCTTCATAATAATATCCATAAGCATGTTAAAGGAACCAAAGCTTACGTTCAGGCCAAATCTGTATTCTTGGGTTATAACTTTGTTTATATTTGTGTTGATCTTAGCAATAGGCGTAAGCGTAGGAATAGGTCCTTCTGCTGGAACTTATTTAGGTATATTATCTTCGGTGCACTACATAACAGAATACTGGTTTTCGATCGTACTTTTAGTGCTTGCTCTTTCTATGGCTCTAATAGTTTCTATAGCCGTTTCGCGAGGTGAAGAAGAATGATAATCATAGGCCTTTTATTGGTGATTTTAACTGCTACAATTTTGATAGGAATAGGTGTGTGGGGAATGGTTTATAACAAAAACTTAGTAAAGATGCTACTCTCCTTAGAGGTTTCTTTTAACGGAATAACTTTATTAGTTCTTTACCTTGCTTCAACAACAGGAATTCTAGGAATGGTAAAGCTTGGGGCATACATAGTTTTTCTTGGAATAGCTTTAGCAATAGGCGAAATTTCAATAATTGTAAGCGTGATACTTTATATGTTTAAAGAAAAGATGTTAAAGGAAATATCACAGGACGAGGTGAGAAGTGAAGAATGATGGAAGGTCAGCTTTTAACCTATTCATTGTCCGTTCCGTATATAGTAGGATTTATACAGCTACTAATTAACAAAAAGGCTTCAGGTAAGGTTCACGCGATTATGAGCTCTGTTGCGCTTTTGATCCCTGCAGCAGCGTCGATAATTGCTTTCGGTCTTTACAGTACATACCTTTCGTATCCACTTCCTATAGTAGGCCTTGGATACTTTATGCTTTTTATAGACGGGCTTAACTGGCCCGTTGTTGCTGGCATCGCGCTCGTGACTGTACTTATAGCGATCTATTCTTATCCGTACATGGAAGCAAGGTTTCACGAACTGGGTTCTGAGGACTGGGGAATTTACTATTTCTTATACGTTTATTTTTCTGTATCACTTCTTGGAATAGTTCTTTCAAACAACTTTATACTGTTTTATCTCTTCCTTGAAGTTTCGCTTATAACTTCTTTCCTTCTTATAGCTCTTTATGGATACGGTAACAGACAGAGAATATCAATAATATACCTTATTTGGACACACCTCGGAGGATTTCTTTTCTTGGTTGGTTCTTTTATATATGGGCTTACTTTACATACATTTAATTTCTATCCACCCCCGTTACCTTCAGGGTTTATTTTACAGGCGCTGGGCCCGCTTGCGGCTGTAGTTGCAACGCTTATTGTCCTTGGAATGTTCATAAAAATGGCTGTATTTGGAGTTCATATGTGGCTTCCCTATGCACACGCCGAAGCTCCTACTCCTGTATCAGCACTCCTTTCGCCAGTAATGATAGGCATAGGTGGTTATGCCATAATAAGGATAACGTACGTGATCTTTGAGCCTCTATTGCTGAAAGCTCAAATGGTCTTGCTGGCTCTGAGCGTTGTTACTATAATTTATGGTGGGTTGATGGCTTTAAAAGAAAACGACTTTAAACGGCTTCTTGCTTACTCTAGCATTGCCCAGATGGGTTATATGCTGATGGGCATAGCAACTCTTTCCCCTATTGGCATTTTAGGTGCTTTATTGCAGTTCTTCGCTCACGCAGTTGGCAAGTCAATTCTCTTCTCTTCAGCAGGAGTTTTAATATCGAAAAACGATAATCTAAGGGACATAAACAAAATGGGGGGTCTGGCTAAAAGCATGCCATATACTTCATCTTTAGCTTTGCTAGGTTTTATGGACATATCTGGGTTGCCACCAACAATAGGATTCTTCAGTAAACTGCTCATACTTATTGCCGTAGGAGTTGAGCTCGTAAAGCTGGGATTGTCAGGAATGATTCTGCTTGCGTTCGTTTTGTTAGGTTTTGGTCTAACGCCGGCATATGCGTTTTACGCTATGAAAAGGATATTCTTTGGACCCCCTAAGATAAAAGGAATTGAGGCTAACAAAACGATGCTTGTGCCAATGATTTTAATAGCAGTAGTTGGAATTATAACTTTCGCTTTTCCTTCTATGATTGTTAATTCTGTTTCAGGCGTTCTTCATACAATGTTCGTTATAGGTGGGGTGATAGTTTAAGATGATCGGATCAATTTTGTTCCTTATATGGGGTCTACCTATGCTCGCAGCTGGGCTAGGGCTTGTATTAAGAAAACAGGCGCCATTTATTTCAATATTAACAATAGCTATTTCATTTATCTTATCGGCGATCTCGCCGTTTATTGTTTCTGTTCCGTCTGTAATATCATATCCTTGGTTTATGCTTCTTGGTTTACAAATAAATTTCGGAATGCTCTTCGATGGCCTGTCAATAGTTATGGGGTCAGTAGTAGCGTTTGTTTCATTACTTATAGCTATATATAGTTACAGATATATGTACGGCGATTGGGGACATATTAGGTATTGGTATTTCTTCTCTTTCTTTGTAGGTTCCATGCTTTTGCTTGTTTATGCAAGCAACCTCATTGTGCTACTTATAGGATGGGAAGGTACTACACTAGCTTCTTACGCTCTTATTGGGCACTGGTACACTGATGAAGATGAAGAAAGATGGGTTGGCGATAAAGGAAGGTATGCTCTTGGAGTTCCTATGTGGTTTACTCCTAGCCAATCAGGAGTAAGAGCGATGATAGTTACAAGCTTTGGTGACATAGGTTTTATAACAGGAATAGGCATGCTTTATAAGGTCTCAGGAACTTTAAGCATACTTGGCATAGAAAAAAACATAACACAAATTATAACCTCGCTCAACAACAACGGTCTACTGATACCTTTCTTAATAGCGTTCACAATGGGGGCGTTCGCAAAGTCAGCTCAGTTCCCCTTCCACGAATGGCTCGTTACAGCTATGACAGGTCCTTCAAGCATAAGCGCACTCATACACGCTGCTACGATGGTCAATGCAGGAGTTTATCTTCTTCTGCGTTTTGTTCCAATATTGCTTCAGGGAGCCGTTGTAGCCGGGCTTTACTCAAGCTTAAACATATTCTTCACTTATGTTCTTGTTATAGGTGCGTTTACAGCATTTATGATGGCTAGCATGGCCATAGCGTCAAACGAGCTCAAGCTTATACTGGCCTATTCAACAGCTTCTCAGATAGGGTATATGTTCATGGGAATCGGCGCAGCATACTTTATTTCTACTCCTTCAATAGCTCTATTCGCTTCTCTATCGCACTTTATAAGTCAAGCTCTTTTCAAAGCAGCCATGTTCATGGCCGCGGGCGCTTTGATAGAAGAGTTCTCTTCAAGGTACATAAAAGATATGGCAGGCGCTTATTCAAAAATGAAGCTGACAGCAATAGCTTTTCTTTTAGCGTCGCTTTCTCTATCAGGAATACCGCCGTTTTCAGGATTCTGGGATAAAGACCTTATACTTGAAAGTACTTTACAGACAGGAAACGTAATAGCTTACCTTTTGGGTGTAATAGGTGCTTTTCTTACTGCATTCTATATTTTCAGAGCTTTTACCATGGTCTTTGTTAACAAGGGAGATGAAAACTTAAAAGAAAAAGAAGTTAAAGAAGCGCATCCAGTGATGCTCTGGCCTTATTTTGTCCTTGGCCTTCTTTCATTGCTCTTCGGTATTTTCTGGTATTTCCCCTATGGCGGTTTATCAGCCTTAATTTATTACTTTGTATACAGGCAGTCAGTAGTGCAATTGCCAACGAATTCGATATATTTTAGCCCCTTAGACGTAGGTATTTCAGTAACAATAGCTCTTATAGGGATCTTAAGCGCCTTCTACATATACAGAAATAGAAGAGAAATAGTTTTAAAAAGCGATGCTTTAAAGAAACTAAGAGACTTTCTCTACGACAGATGGTATATCAATTCTATATATTACAAAGCTTTTGTATATTCGCTTAACGACTTTGCTTCTGCACTTAGAAAGAGCGTAGAGTTTGGGTCGTTTGACAGGTTCTACCATAACCTTATACCACGGTTTATACTTGGAACCGGGGAAAGATTGAGAAAATTCCAGCATGGAGATATAGGAAAATACCTTCTGGTATTGCTTGCAGGAGCTCTTGTTTTGCTTGTTATAGGTTTTGTAATGTTGGTGTTGATGTATGGTTGAGCCTATTTTAGTTGTGTTTGGAACGCTGATAGTACTTTCGCTGGTAGCCCCATTCTTATCTGGCAGAAAAGCGTTGAATTACTGTGCTTCGGCGATATATGCGCTTCTTTTAGTATATGTCACATATATGGAATATATTGGCCTAGGCTTGGGAAAGTTTAAGGGAATTTCACCTGGAATACTTTCATATGTGGTTCTTACGGTTAGTCTCATAGCAGGCGTTTTAACGTCGCTGAGCTTTAGTAAACTAGGGAAGAGGTCCAGCATAGCAGTTTCTTTAACGAGCTCAGGCATACTTGCAAACTTTGTCCTTAGCTCAACCATTAACCCGTTTTATATAATAGCTGCGTGGGGACTTCTCTCAGTCTCAAGCTACGGTATCGCGGCTATACCTAAAGATAAGATTTCGCTAGGGAACTCTCTAAAATATGCCTTTATGGGAGGGCTTTCATTTCAGATACTTTTACTCAGTTTTGTTCTTTACTATGTTTTTGTTGGCTCTATGGTAGGCTTACCGATAGTTATTGGAGCAGCCCTCCTAGTTACAGCAATTGGATTTAAAATAGGCATAGTGCCTTTCCACATGTGGTTGCCAGATGTTTATGGAACTTCAGACCCTGTAGCAGTATCAGTTCTTTCGTCTTTGATGAAACTAGGTCCTATAGTTCTTCTAGTTAACCTGTTTGGGGTAGGTCTTGTTTTCCTGAACGGCATTCAGAGGGAGGTACTCCTCGCATTCCTGATGATACTTTCTTTACTAACAATGACATGGGGCAATGTCACTGCAGCGGTTCAAAAAGACGTTCAGAAGATGCTAGCTTACAGCAGTATTTCTCACATAGGGTTTATGTTAATGGCAATTTCAGTCATAATAGCTTCATATATGTACGGGATATCTACCAGCCTTGCTTACATAGCATTGATTATATATTTGTTTTCATATTCGATATCAAAGGCAGGCGCCTTCAGTTATATGAAAGGTTTTGAAAACAGGAGCTATGATTCTATAAAAGGCGCAGGGAGAACTTATGGGGGCGTTTCGGGCATGTTCTCTGTCTCGCTTCTCAACCTTTTAGGTTTACCTCCTCTGCTTGGCTTCTGGGCAAAACTTTTCGTCTTTATGTCGGCTGCCAATCCAAGCATAACTCCATTTTACATAGGTTACATTCCATGGTATGCAATAGTTGGTATAATAAACAGCGTAATTTCAGCTTTCTATTACGTTAGGGTGCTTCAGAGTCTTTATGCAGAAAGTAAACCTAGTGCAACATTCGAAGGATTAAAATTAACTATAATAGTATCTTCAGCAATACTTATTATAGGTGGAATAATTTTACCAGTATTATTCATTTAGTGTAATTCTCGTAATATTTTTTATAATAATTATTTAGAAACGAAGCCATTTCTTTAAAAGCGCCAGCTCTATGAGATATAGAGCTTTTTTCCTTTAGATCCATCTCTGCATATGTTATGTCATAACCTGAAGGTATGAAGATTGGATCAAACCCAAACCCTGCATTTCCTTTTGGAATTAAAGAAATCGTCCCGTGTACTTTTTTTGTAAAAAGGAAAAAACGTCCTAAAAGTTGAAGCACGACAGCCGATTGGAAATAAGCCCCCCTATTTTCTATATTTTCCATTAGTTTTAAAATTCCTTTTATGCCTACGCTCTTCAGCGCATATGCTGTGTAGGGACCAGGAAAGTTATTCAACGCGTTAATAAAAAGGCCATCATCTTCAACCACAAATGCGCGTTTTAACTTTTTATATGCTGTTTTCGCCGCATAAAGGGCAACATTTTCTACGTGTTCATCCTGTATTTCTAGTTTTTGAACATTTTCTGGAGCTGCTGTAAGCTTTATACCATAATTTAATAATGCCTCATTAGCTTCTCTAATTTTGTTATCGTTCTTTGTTAAAAAGATAATTTGCATAAGCTGACTTTATATGCAGTTATAAGAATTTTTAAATTTTACTTCCTTAGTGAAACCTCGCATTTTTTAAGACTGGATAAAGTTCGTAAAGTATTATAAGTGCTTTTGAGTTCTCTTTTTCATGGCGACGGCCGCTCAATTAATATTGGTGGTGCGCCTGAGCCGACTTCTCAGGCTATACAGGCTGTCGCAGCAAAGCAAACCATCGAAAGCTCAGCAACAGAAGGACTAGCAAAGCGCGCCTTTTAACGAAGGGAAGCGCAGAAAGAAAGCTAGAAAGGCTTGGGACACGTTCGCGAAAGCATTCAACGAACTGAAATGCGTTAGAAACAGTTCTTTTCTGGTAAGAAAATAGACTTCGAATGAACAGCCAGAATGATCTATGAAAAATACAAAAGCCTGTTAGGATCAGCCAACGTCCAGCAACTTATAAACGAGAACAATGAATTGGTCTTCATACATCGTTTTGCATAACGAGGTAGCTCCCGTTAAGGGGGAGTAAGATCCGGGAACCTCCGCCATGAATGGCGGAGAGGGGTCAGATCCTTAGTTTTTTGAAGCTGTTTTTATGATTAGCCCGGGGCGGATTCGAACCGCCGTCACCGGCTCCAAAGGCCGGTATGCTTGGCCGCTACACCACCGGGCTTCTATTTTTTCTGGAGATGTCTTTATATAAAAAGCTTGCTGAGAGAAAAGGGTTTAGTGAAAATTTACTACTTTATTTAAAAAAGTTGATTTAATAACCTAAATAAAGACATGTGTTTAAGAATGTTGGGTGCTTAGCCGCTCCTCTTGCCGAGAAGAGGCCTCCCCTTTCCTAGCGGCCGTAAGGAAAGGGTCTTGGCGGAGAAAAGTGGCTATCGCCCGGCATGTGGGTATACCTGTATTGGACGTAACGGGTATGCCTGATGAGCAGGAGACAAA
>ERZ1669247.26-NODE-26-length-81419-cov-16.192899_pt1 | contig 81419 bp, 85 predicted proteins | sample MGYA00579297_ERZ1669247 | MGnify/ENA primary metagenome ERZ1669247 (study PRJEB41166, sample SAMN08046056) | hot springs metagenome | biome: hot spring; feature: acid hot spring; material: thermophilic sediment; isolation source: thermophilic sediment from acid hot...
CTGAAGTGGAATATAACCCAACAATTATACAGCAATTATCCCTGGAATATATACTTCATTATACAACAGTTCAGAAATTTATGGAGAGGATGAAGGTTAGAGATTTAGAATATGTATTCCGGAAGGCATTATTGATTATCAGGGAAAGGTTTGAAAATGATAAGCTGGGTATAGATGCGACAGGATATTCAACTGAATACCATTCACATTATTACGATAAAAGGGTAAGAGAATTTGGAATGAAAAGGAAAAGGGGTACATGAAATCAACAATAACTGTAGCACTGGGTACTCAAATGATCTTATCTTATAAGATTGGCTTAAATTTCAGGAATGATTCTGTAGATTTTCCAGCAGTTCTTAAAAAGATTCCTGAAAGCATAATAAGGGAATTCACACACATAATTGGAGATAAGGGTTATGATTCAGAAAAGAATCATCAAATAGCAAGGTCATATGGTCTAATAAGCGTAATACCGGCAAGAAATGAAGATGTACCTGTTTACAGAACAAAGGGATATTACCGTAAAAAAATGAAAAGAAAATTACCTGATGAATACAGAGAAAGGGCAAAGGTAGAAACAGTACATTCCGTGATCAAGAGAAGATTTGGTAATTTTCTGAGGTCAATGGACAAAATCAATTCAAGAAAAGAAGAAATAATGAAATTTCTGGTATATAACATAACAAGAATGGTAAAAATCACAAAAAATTATGAAAAATTAATTTTTCTAAAGGGATTTCTACTGAGCTCTGAATGCATACAATGAAAAATTGAAATCCGTTTTTGTAATATCTGTTTTAGAAATACTTATATAGAAGAGATAAAATACCGCAAAGGGTGAAAATTCAATGTCAAAAAGTAATATCACTAAAAAAGAATTGATGGACATGCTTGAAAATGAAAGGAAAAAAAATGAAGAGTTAGAAAAAAAACTAAAGGAGGAGGAAGAAAAATCTAAAAATTACTGGGATAGAATTTTAAGAATGCAAGCTGACTTTGAAAATTTCCAAAAGAATATGGAAAAAGAAAGACAGAATATTGTGAAAATGGCAAGCGAAGATATTATAAAAGATTTAATTGACGATCTTGAAAATTTGGAGCTTGCTCTTGAAAATGCAAAAAAAGATAATGAAAATATTTACAATTCATTAAAAATTGTTTACGACCATTTTTTAAAAACATTGGAGAAAAATGGTCTTGAAAGGATTGAATCAATAGGAAAAAAATTTGATCCATATCTTCATGAGGCAATAATGATAGAAGAAACATTAAATAACGACGATGGCCTTGTGGTTGAAGAATTTAGAAAAGGATACAAGCTAAATGGAAAGGTAATAAAGCCTTCAAAAGTAAAGGTCTTAAAAAAGAGGTGATTGTAAATGGAAAAAATAATAGGTATAGATTTGGGAACGAGCAATTCAGCTGCCGCTGTGGTAATTTCAGGGAAACCTGTTGTCATTCCAAGTGCAGAAGGAAATACCATAGGTGGAAAAGCATTTCCTAGTTATGTTGCTTTTACCAAGGATGGTGAGCTTTTGGTAGGAGAACCTGCAAGAAGGCAAGCTCTCCTGAATCCTGAGGGTACAGTTTATGCAGCAAAAAGAAAAATGGGCACAGATTATAAATTCAAGATTTATGGTAAAGAATATACTCCTCAGCAAATTTCAGCATTTATATTGCAAAAAATAAAAAAGGATGCTGAAGCATTCCTTGGAGAGAAAATTACAAAGGCAGTTATCACTGTTCCAGCCTACTTTAATGATAATCAAAGGCAGGCAACAAAGGATGCTGGAACTATAGCGGGCCTTGAAGTGGTGAGGATAATAAATGAACCCACAGCTGCTTCACTTGCATACGGCCTTGACAAATCTGATAAGGAACAGAAGATCCTTGTATACGATTTTGGTGGAGGAACACTTGATGTAACAGTTATGGAATTTGGCAACGGTGTCTTTCAGGTACTTTCAACTTCAGGCGATACACAGCTAGGCGGAACAGATATGGATAATGCTCTTATAGATTATATTGCAAATGAATTCATGAAAAAAGAGGGAATAGATTTGAGAAAAGATAAGAATGCATACATAAGGTTAAAAGATGCAGCTGAAAAAGCAAAGATTGAACTTTCCACTTCTCTTCAGACAGAGATAAATTTACCATATATTACATCAACAAGTGAAGGACCAAAGCATTTAATCATGACAATAACAAGGGCAAAACTTGAAGAGCTTGTTAATCCCCTAGTAGAAAGAACAGGCCAGTCAATAGAAAAGGCCCTCGAGGCTGCCAAGCTATCCAAAAATGATATTGATAAAATAATTCTTGTTGGTGGCCCAACAAGAATGCCCATAGTTCAGAAATATGTTGAGAATTTCTTTGGCAAGAAAATTGAGAGGGGCGTAGATCCAATGGAATGTGTAGCTATCGGCGCAGCCATAGAGGGCGCTGTACTAGCCGGAGAGATTAAAGATATTGTTCTTCTTGATGTTACTCCTTTAACGCTGAGCGTTGAAACTCTTGGAGGTGTTGCTACACCTATAATTCCTGCTAATACGACGATACCTACAAGAAAATCTCAGATCTTCACAACGGCAAGTGATTTCCAAACTGTTGTAACAATACATATAGTTCAAGGAGAGAGACCTCTTGCAAAGGATAATGTTTCACTTGGCATGTTTAATCTAGAAGGTATACCACCAGCACCTAGGGGTGTGCCTCAGATAGAAGTAACATTTGATATTGATGCAAATGGTATTCTCAATGTAACTGCTAAGGATCTAGGCACTGGAAAGCAGAATAGTATCACAATTACATCATCCACAAAACTTTCAAAGGAACAGATAGAAAAAATGAAAAAGGAAGCTGAGCAATTTGCTGAACAGGATAGGAAGAAAAAGGAAGAAATTGAGACTCTGAACAATGCAGAATCTCTTGTATATACTTCAGAGAAATTTTTAAATGATTATAGAGATAAATTGAATCAAGACGAAATAAAGAAAGCTCAAGAAAAGATCAATGATCTAAAGAATGCAATAAGCTCAAAGGATGTGGAAAAGGTAAAGGAAAAATTGAAGGACGTTGAGCAAATAATACAGAATTTGGGTGCTTCGATGTACAAGAATGTTACACCGCCAAAAGGTGATGAAAAGGAATCGGTAGATGCTGAATACAAGGATAAAGGTCAACAATAATGGCAGATGAAAAAGATTATTATTCAATACTTGGCGTAAGTAAAAATGCAACAAAGGATGAAATAAAAAAGGCATACAGAGAATTAGCAAAAAAATACCATCCAGATCTTCATCCAGAAAACAGAAAAGAGTATGAGGAAAAGTTCAAGGAAATAAGCGAAGCTTACGAAGTACTAATGGACGATGACAAAAGAAGAATTTATGATCAATATGGTTCAGAAGGCGTGAAGTTCGGGCCACAGGGATTTGATTGGAATAATTTCACTCATTACGATGATATTCAGGATCTTTTCAACCAATTCTTTAAGAACATGGGTTTTGGCTCCATATTTGAAGATGAAAGACAGAACATAAGGTTCGTTGTGAACATTGATCTCAAAGATGCATATAATGGAACAACGAAAAATATTTCGTATGAGAGGGAAGTAATCTGCCCTGATTGCAACGGAACTGGTGCAAAAAATGGGAAAACTAGAAAATGTCCCACTTGCAATGGCACAGGCCAGGTAAGGAATGTAAGGTCCATGGGCTTTATGCAGTATGTGAGTGTCCAGCCATGTCCAGCTTGCAATGGAAGAGGTTATATAATTGAGGAAAAGTGCCCCAGGTGCAAGGGAAAAGGAAAAATTATTGTCAAGGAAAATCTTGAAGTAAATATACCCAAGGGTGCAGATGATGGCTTGAATTTAAGAATAAGGGGCAAGGGTCCAGGATCTAAGAATGGAAATGGTGATCTTATCATAACAATTCATGTAAATCAGGATCCAGTTTACAAAAGGGATGGTGATGATCTCTACACTGAAATTGACATACCGTTCACAAAAGCGGCATTGGGTACAGAAATATCTCTTGAACATATATCAGGTGAAAATTTGAACATAAAAATCCCACCTGGAACCCAACCAGGTGAAATAATTCGCATAAAAAATAAGGGAATGCCAAAGTTCAATTCTAGGGGCTATGGTGATCTATTAATAAAGATCAATGTTACAATACCTAAAAACCTGACCCAGAGGCAAAGAGAATTGTTAATGGAACTTGACAATGAGCCAGAAAGAAAAGGATTCTTTCATAGCAGATTCAAGTAGATCCTTTTATTCATTTTCCCCTTATTTTCATATTTTGAAATTTTAATGCCCTTTAGCTCGGATGTTTTTTTTACATGCGTGCCTCCATCCGCCTGGCTATCAAAACCTGATATATCTATTATTCTTATTATATCTACATCTGGGAGGAGATCTTCCCTAACCCTTACCTGATCACTTCTTAGTTCGCTTCTTTTTAAATAAATTATCTTAACTTCGAGATCATCCTTGATTATTTTATTTGCCATTTCCTCTATTGTTGGTAAATCCTCCTTTTTAAGATCATAATTAATATCCATCCTGGCCTTATCAGAATATATTTGAGATCCTGTAATCCTTGCACCATATTCTTTGAATAGGATACCGCTCATTATATGCACTGCTGTGTGATACCTCATATGGGCATATCTTAAATTCCAATCTATTATGCCCTTTATTTTTTTGTCACCTTCAAAATTATTGTCTAGCACATGAACAACCGCATCTGAATCCTTGTATACTTTTATAACTTTATATATTCTATCAGAAATAATTTCTCCCTGATCGGATGGCTGACCGCCCCCTTCAGGATAGAATGCCGTACTATCCAAAGCTATTTCATTATTATTTATTTCTGTGACATTTGCTTCAAATTCTTTCAAGTATGAATCATCCAAATATAGTTTATCCGTTTTTGTTATCCACATATTTTAACAATAGAATTTCTTTATAATAAAGATTTTCATCTATTTCTGCAAAATCTAAAATATAAGATGTTGATTCTTAGAGTATGAATCCTGAAGATGTTGTGGACCAGGTGATTAATGGTGTTGTCAATATAACAGTAGAAAAAACATTGATAGATAAATACATGAATTTAGAGGAACTAAGGGGTTCAGGGTCTGGATTTGTTATATGCAAGGATACAATAGTAACAAATCACCATGTTGTTCAAGATTCTGAGATAGTTTTCATAAGCACAAATGATGGAAGAAACTTGAGAGGAAAAATAATGGATGTTGATAAAACACTTGACATAGCATTCATTAACGTAGAGAATTTAAATATTAATCCTTTAAAATTAGGAGATTCAGATAAATTGAAGGTTGGGGAAATTGTACTTGCAATTGGAAATCCGTTGGGAGTTTTTGGTTCACCAACAGTTACTATGGGCATAATAAGTGCAAAGGGCAGAACTGTTAAAACTGATTCCGTAGTTTATGAAAATCTTATTCAGACAGATGCTGCCATAAATCCAGGAAACAGTGGTGGACCTCTTGTAAACATGAGGGGTGAAATAATAGGAATTACCTCAGCCATGATAGCTGAAGCCCAGGGAATAGGTTTTGCAATTCCTGTAAATATTTTAAAAATAACTTTAGAATCAATACAGAAGTATGGTAAAATTGTTAAACCAAGTCTTGGTATCTCTGGTGTTTCAATAAATCAAATGCTAGCCGATGAATATAAGCTTCCCATGGATCATGGTGTTTGGGTTACGGGAATAGAGCATGGAAGTCCTGCAGATAAAGCGGGGATTTTAAAAAATGATATAATTCTAAAATTCAATGGTAAGGAGATTTCAGGCATAGATGAACTTAAATTCCTTCTTGCAACACTTGAGCCAGGAAAAGAGATTGAAATATCCATACTAAGGAAAGGTAAAGAATTAAATAAAAAGGTATTGCTGGTGTAGGAAAATGTTCCTCAATAAAGAAGAAGAATTAATGCTTCAGGGTGAGTATGGATCAGGAGCAAAAATTGCAATGGAGATTATATTGAAACTTGGTGATTATTACAATGCTGAAAATACAATTGAGATTAAAAATGTACAAATATCGGGAATTTCTTACAAAAATCTTGGAGAATACGGGCTTGATTTATTAAAGAAATTCTCAGATAGTAAGGTTAGAGTTCCATCCTTTTTAAATCCAATCGGTTTTGATCTTGATTTCCCAACATTTTTCACTGATGATAATAATTTCATAAAAGGACAAATGGAAATTTTAAACATTTTCAGATCAATAGGTGCCCAACAAACATTAACATGCACACCATATTATATCATTGAGCCTAAATTTGGAGATCACATAGCCTGGGCAGAATCATCAGCAATTGTATACGCAAATTCGGTGCTTGGAGCAAGAACAAACAGAGAAAGTGGAATTTCTGCACTTGCCTCTGCAATAACGGGTAGAGCAGCCAATTATGGTCTCCATCTCAATGAAGGAAGAAAGGCAACAATAAAAATAAATTTCGATTTTAAACCAGAATACTTTGATTACGCTGTGACAGGCTTATATCTTGGCTCTAAAATAAAAAATGGGATACCTTATTTTCAGGGCCTTGAAAATAATAAAGATGCACTAAAATCTCTTGGTGCAGCATTAAATTCTTCAGGGAGCATTCCTATGTTCCACGCTGAGGGCATCACCCCTGAATATTTTTCTGCAATTTCAGATTCATTGGAAATTATCACACTTTCAAGGACTGAACTTGAAGATTTCAGGAAATCATTAATATATTCAGTAGATCCGGATGTTGTTATGCTTGGATGTCCTCATCTATCCAAGGAGGAAATAAAAAATATAGCAATTTTCTTGAAAAATAAAAAAATTAAGCATGGTAAAGAATTGCTTTTATTTACTTCAAGAAAAATAAAGGATGAAGCATTGGATTATATAAATGAAATAAAACATTCTGGTGCAAGGGTATTTACAGATACTTGCATGGTTGTGTCCCCTGTCCAAGAAAAATATTCTGTAATTGGCCTTAATTCAGGTAAGGCTACATATTATGTGGGAAGAGATAAAAAAATTTTCTTTGCTGATATTAAAACACTTTTGGAGATGGTTACGGATGAAAATTAATGGAAAGGTAATTTTTCCAGGGAATGTTTCAGGTGAAGTGCTAAAATATGATGGCAATTTTTCATTTCTAGGTGGTGTAGATCCAAAAACAGGCATAGTAAAAAAATTAAACAAAAGCATTAAGGATAAAATCTTTGTTTTTGATAGCAGTGCAGGGAGCACTGTAGGATCATACATAATTTATGGCTTAAAGTTTTATAATAATGCCCCAAAGGCTATTATTTGCAAGAAGGCAGATGAAACAATTGTTACTGGATCAGTCCTTGCAAAAATAGTTACAATTGAAAATGTAGATGTGGAAATATTCCAAGATGGGGATTTTGTCCAGATAAACAATGATGAAATAACTCTAGATATTGAGCCTACTGAGGTAGTTACATCAATCCTTATGCATGATGAAAAAATACTGATTTTAAAAAGGAGTGATAAAGTATCCACTTACAAAGGAAAATGGGCTGGTGTTTCAGGGTACAAAGAAAATCTTCCTCCAAGGGATGCGGCAAAAAAGGAGATTGTTGAAGAAACTGGAATTGAATATCCTAAATTGTTAAAAGAAAATGGATTCATGTATTTAAGGGACGGGAAAAGATTATGGAAAATTTACATCTTTCTCTGGGAAATTGATTCTGAAAATATTAATATAGATTGGGAACACACAACATACAAATGGATAAAACCTGAAGAAATAAAAAATTTTGAAACAGTCCCTGGATTAAAGGACGTTTTGGAAAAGCTAATTGATAGAAAATTTTAAAGTTTCTGAATTGTAATTGATCCTGTTGGACAGTTGTTTACGCATTCTGTACATCCATCTATACATGCTTCAGGATGCACTACCTTGCTTACATTTTCAATTGTGAATACCACCGGATTTGCAGGGCATACGGAAGCGCATATACCACAAGCGATGCAAGTTGATTCATCTACTACTGGTTTTTGTGCCATTTAAATCACCTTAATACTGTAATGATAAATTTCATATAAATGTTTTGTTAATCAAAGGAAAATGCCTTACATAAGAACAGAAAAACATAACGCAGAAAAAATTCGCCTCGATCTTCTAAAGAAAAAAATCTTAGATCCAAATTTTCAGATATTTTCAGATGATGATTTTGTCTATTTTCCTGTGATTAAAAATTATTTGGATTATGATATATTGCCAATAAATGGTAAATTAAGAATTCATGAAAACCCATATGAAAAAATTTTAAAATTAATAGATATTGATGATGACCTAAAAAAATATGTGCCTAAACACTGGGAAAAATATGGGGATGTTGTTCTCTTGCAATTGCCTTATAAATTATATAATTATAAGGGAAAAATAGGTGAGGCTTTCGCTAAAATTCTTCATGCCAAGAGTGTTCTCATTTATAAAGGTGTAAAAGGTGAATTAAGAATACCAGATACTGAATTTATTTATGGAAATGATGCAATTACTGTGCATATTGAAAATGGAATCTATTACAAATTTGATGCATCAAGGATCATGTTTTCTTCAGGGAATGTTGACGAAAGAATAAGGATGGGGAAGATAGATGCATCAGGCGAAAAAATCATAGACATGTTTGCCGGCATAGGCTACTTTTCATTACCTATAGCTAAATACGCATTTCCAGATGAAGTTATTTCAATAGAAATGAATCCCGAATCTTTCTTTTATTTGAATGAAAATGTTAAATTGAACGATGTAAAAATTAAAACTATTCTTTCAGATAATAGAGATTTTTATGTTTCAAATTATGCTGATAGAATAATAATGGGATATATAAAAACAGAAGAATTTGTTCCATATGCCATGAAAATGCTAAAAAATAAGGGAATGATACATTACCATGATACGTGGACAACTGAGGAATTAAATAATAAAGAAATTAAGGTCATGGAAATTTTTGGTGATTATATTTATGATATTAAAAGGTTCCACGTTTTAAAATCTTATGCACCACATATATGGCATGTTGTATTGGATATAAAAATTAGAAAAGTTTAAACTGAATAAGCATTAATGTCCATAGAATGGAAAAAACATCTAATAAAAAGAAAAAACTGGACATGTCAAAAAATAATGAGTTTAGGTATTTGCTAAAGGAACTTGTTGAAGACCTCCCTGAAAATTTGAGGGGATCTGTATTTGGTGCTATATACTCGAAGGCGAGTAAAATAGGTACCTATGAAGCAAGAAATTATATACTCAAAATAAAGGAAGATGGTCTTATAGATGAAAAAAAAGCTAAGGAATTGATAGATCTTGTTTTTAAGTACAGCAAATATTATTAATTGGCTAGAGTGAAAAGGGCATGGTCGTTTCCGACATCAAATAACCCGAGCCTGGCACCTGCATCTATCCATCCGTGTGCATAATTTATTGCAGCGAAGGCATTAACAAGATCTCCTTTTTTAAAAAAGTAATCTGCATCGCTGAAATAACTTCTTGCCATCCCCAAGAAATCATTTGCTATCTTTATTAAATGAGAATTTTCAGGTGCAATGATCTTTATTTTTTTCAAAGCTTCCTCAGTTCTTTTAATATATGATGATACCTTTTCTTCACTTAGATCCTGCGACATTTACACTTTCACCACCATGTTTTGTCTCCCTTGGCCTAACTTCCACAAAGAGGGGCATGGCAAGGCTTGCTCCCGTTACAAGGGCAACACCAACAGGCAAATTCTGTATTTCATCTATTGATGATCTTGTAAGACCTTCAACAGAATCGCCTATTGTTTTAAGATCATTGGGATTAGTCACCTTGAGAATTATTTGAGTATTGCACTGGCTCAAAATGTTCTTGTCCACTTTAGCAGGCCTTTGACTTATTATGCACAGGCCAAGGCCAAATTTCCTGCCCTCAGATGCAATGGTCCTTAAAATCTTAGATGACATGGCTTTACCTTGCTGAGGAATGAAATTGTGTGCCTCCTCTACAACAAACATAAGAGGCGGTAGAGCATCCCTTTTCCTTAGTTCAAACAGCATATAGGACAACCTTTGAACTACCATTTCCTGTATGTCTGGTGATACACCTTTAAGATTAATAATTGAAACCTTTCCATTCTGAACAATCTCATCAATTTTTGTTCCAACATCAGAAAATATGCCCTCATCATCAAGAATTGATAAAGCATTAATAAGCGCATTTACAGTTGCTGAATCTTCATCCTGAGAAAGAACATTGATTAAATCTTTAAGGAAAAAGTTACCTTTTGCAGCTTTTAAATAATCCATGGCCTTTCTTAATGGAACAAGATAAGCCCTGAAATCCGTAAAATTTATCAAATTGAGCAGTTCCCTTGGTGTTATCTGCGACAATGTAAATTTCAATGGCTTTGCATTTCTGTTTGTTTTTGTATCAGGTGAAAATTCAATTATCTTTTCAGGGTAACCTTTAGGTTTAACATTAAACTTTTCCATTGATTTTGATTGCTGTGCTGGGTATTTCAATGAAACGTATTCACCATGGGGATCAATTACAACTGTTGTCACATTATGTTTGATTAATTCTTCAATTATCACACCAGTCAAATAGCTTTTGCCACCTCCAGTTTTTGCTAAAATGCTCACGTGTTTCTGTACAAGTGCATTTATATCCAGATATATAGGTATCATATGATTATAGAGAAGCCCAATGTATGCACCATTTCCTTCAATATTCTCAAGACCAATTGTTTCCTTTATTAAAGAATCCTTTGCTTTGTATACAGGTTCACCAGCTCTGAATGGCGTTTTTGGAACTTGTAGAATGCCCTTATTATCTCTATATCCTATTATACTTACGTAACCTAGGAGTACTTCCTGTATTGGAACTGCCTCACCTGCGTTTATTAAAAGCGCTTTTTCAACGGAAAGATCTGTTTTTCTTTCTAGTCTGTCTAGCCTCCCAAGTACCCATCCTGAATTTTGATGGAATATCTGAACATATTCTCCCTGGTCAATTAGGCCTGTAATTGTTACTTGAACTTCAGTTGTGCTTACATCGCCATATACAATGCCAACTTTATTCATTTCTTCCATTTTTTATCATTATTTATTATTAATGGAGTGTATTTAATATTTTTCAAATCATCATTGCATAAATTATGAAAAAAATGAATCCCAGGAGGAGATAATATGTACTAAATTTACCTTTCATTATTATTATGGAATAAACAACTGACACAAGGGTCGTTACTAAAACACTTAAAAAGACATATATATCCAGGTTCCACGGAACTAGCAATAGTGCTATTCCTGGATAAATTGTTGAATATAAAATCTTTTCACCCACCAACGATCCAATGGAAAGTGTATACTTTTCCCTATATGCCCATATCATTGCAGTAATAGTTTCTGGTATGGCTGTTGCTGAAGGAATTAAAACTATTGATATTGCAAGGATACTCAGATGCAAATTCATGGAAATGGATAGTATGGAATTTAAAAGAAACCTGGATCCTAAATATATTAATAAGGCGGAAATGAAAATTTGTAAAGCAGTACCTAATTTATTACCTATGAATTTAGCAAAATATGGCTTTTCTGTTTCCTCAAACATTTCCGCTTCATTATTCTTATATATTATGTAAAAATAGATTATATATGCTAATAAAAAAATTATAGCTATTGGGATATAAGTAATATGAATAAAATAAGGCAACAATGTGAATGGGAATAATATTGAAATAAAAATGTAAGGGATTGACAGAGTCTTTTCCACCCTAATTGTTTTTTTAAAATTTTTAATTGTTACTGAGCCCACTAAAATAGAGAAAAAAACTAATGTGTAGGATATGGATGATGACATGAAAGTTTCTCCAAAAATTGTTCCTATTGCCTCCTGGGAACCAGAATATGAGCCTATTTCAAAAACTGCAACAAGAAAAATCACAAGTTCAGGAAAAGATGTGAACAATGGTGAAATTATCGTTCCAATGAAACTTTTTGAAAGGTTTAATTTAAAGCCAACATATTCAACTGCATTCACAAATAACAATGATGAAAAAAATACAAGAAGAATGCTCGTTATTAGATCAAGAACCATTATTTATGGTTATAAAGAAATATTATAAATAAGTAATCGATCATGAATATATGATTCAAATTTATACTGGAAATGGTAAGGGGAAAACTACTGCAGCATTTGGACTTGCAATGAGGGCAAAGGGAAGAAATAAAAAAGTAGGAATAATACAATTTGCAAAACCTGAGGAATCAGGAGAATTTATTTCTGCAAAAAACCTTGGGATAGATGTTTACCATTTTGGTCATCCCGGATTTATAATAAAAAAGCCTAGGAATGAGGATTATAATCAGGCAAAAATTGCATGGGAAAAGGCAAAGGAAATGATATCCGGTGATTATGAAATAATAATCCTGGATGAATTAAATATAGCGCTTTATTATGATCTCCTTGATGTGAACAGCGTAATTGATTTCCTAAAAAATTATAAAGAAAAAAAGGAAATAATAATTACTGGTAGATATGCAAAGAATGAATTGCTAGATTTAGCTGATCTTGTTACTGAAATGAATCTGGTTAAACATTACTTTGAAAAGGGTATTTATGCCAGGGAAGGTATAGAATTTTAATCTTTTATTATGTATTCCTTCAATATTTCTGAAACATCTATCACCTCATCAACAAGATCCTTTACCATTTCTATATTTCTTGATGAAGTTACGAATATGCTAATTTTCAAGTTAGGGTTAAATTCCCTTTTAAGTTTATTTACTGTGAGAGCAACTAAAACGTTATATCCATCATCATTTGATGATAAATATACCTGCTTTGCCTTTTTAATCCCTGCCTTTATAAGTGCTTCTGCGTTATCAGCCCTTTCCTTGAATACGAGGAAACCATCATTCTTTAGGAATGTGTAATTATCCTGATCCCTAACTATCAATAATAAAGGTTCTTCCTTTTTCTTCAATTCAAATATTAGACCCTGTATCAAGGGCGAATATCCACAAAATATAATATGGTTCTTCATACCTGCAAATTCCACATTTTCCATTACATTCACCACCCTTTCCATTCTTTTTTGGAGAACTGGTCCCAACAAACTTACTATGGCACCAAAAAATGATGCAATACCTAAAATAACAAGTGAAGAAGTAAACATCCTACTTAAAAAAGTGACAGGCAAAATATCGCCGAAGCCAAGAGTAGTCATTACCTCAACCGTATAATAAAATGCTGTTCCAATATCGGTAATGTGTGGAGAAAATTGATCACCTATGATTAAAGAGCCAGCTATGCCGTAAAAAATGGAAAAAAATACTAGTGCAAGTGAAACTAATGCCTCCGTAGGTAAATTTGCCAATGGTGGATAAACAAATGATTTCCTGTATTTTATAAGGAGATATATTGATACTATGTTTAAAATCACTCCAACAAAATCTATGTAATAGAGTTTTGATGTTCTGAGTACTGCGGTTATAAAATAAAGAATTATGAAACTCATTGCCATATACCAGCTCGTCCACGTTCTTTTCTTAAGGCCCCTGTAGATTATAATTAAAAATATACCGTAAAGCAAAGGTAAAAATGCACCCGTAGTACCCATTAATAAACTTTCCTTTACCAAATTTGCAATGAATTTTTCTCTAATATCAATTAAGATTATACCTGAAAATATTTCGTAAAGACCTGTAAAAACTACGAGGTATGGTATCCATTTAATGCCTTTTTGCATTATTTTAATTATAACATTATAATTAAAATACTTTTCCAACAAAAATTAAAAAGTTTAAAATACTCTCCAACAATAACATAATTCCGGTGATAGCGATGATGGGTAGTGAAGAAGAAGATAAGGTAATGAACCAAGTCTTTGGTGGTTTTATTACCGCTATTATAGGTTTAAAGGTGGATACAACACAGATTGAAAATATTGCAAAATTATTAAGGGATAGCCCAAATGTTGAAGATCTTTTCCTTGTTACTGGTGATCTCGATCTTGTATTAAAAGTAAAATTTCTAAATTACAAGGATCTTAAAGATTTTATTTTGGATAAAATTGGTAAGCTTAATGGTATTCAGGATACATCAACAATGGTAGTAGTTGCCCCTTATAAGGAAAGGGGTATAGTCTTGAGCGAAAAATAGAGGTGTTTATTATGGCAAAAAATGATGAGGACCTGAATAATATTATGATTTTGCTTGACGATTTGATAGGAGATCAATCAATACCTAGAAACCTTAGAAAAAGTGTTAATGATGCAAAAGAAAGGTTAAACAATAAAAAGGAAGGCCTGGATCTAAGAATAGCGGGGGCAATATTCATCCTTGAGGAGCTTGTTAATGACCCAAGTTTACCTATACACGCAAGAAGCTCAATATTCACAATAATAGGAAAATTGGAGGCTTTATCCAACAGGATTTCTTGAATATATTATTAAAAATATTTCCCTTAAGGACAATAAAAATAAAATTAGAAATGAAATTAAAAATATGTATCGGTCCACAATATAGGATATATTATTCAATTGATTGAATCCAAATAAAATGTTCAGTAGGACTATTATTAAAATAATGTAAATTGTCATTATTAAAAGATGCATTGATGAAAATGTTTTTATTAAATTGGTATCACCGAAAAACATTGATATTAATGCACCTAAAAAGGAAAGAGATATGGCAATTATGAAAAAATGTTCCAAAGGGAGAGATCCATATAAATTAAAAATAATTCCAAGAAAAAATAAAACCAAAAGGGAAAAAGTATCAATAAAGGGTATAAATTTTCTTTTTATCATTTACATCTCTGATAATCCTTCAAACTCATCCTGAAGTTCTATCATCACTTGAGATAACAATTCATCAAACGTTGATGCCTTGTATTCTCTTAATCCTCCAATATCACTGTTCAACCTTGCTACGAATCCTTTTTTATCAGATAAAAATTCAATTGAACAAAGAGTCTCCTCCATTTAATATCACCTAATTTATGTTTGATTAAAATCTTGTATTTAATGTTTTTCTTGAACATTTTTTTTAAAACTTTATTAAAAATATTCAAAATATCATTTATATGTTGCAAAAACTTTTTTAGTTCTTTTTATTCAGTATTCATGTTGGGGTGTAATAATGAGCAATATAATTACGCATACGGACTCAGACGGGGTGATTTCAGCTTATTTAATTAGAAAGTATATAGATAAATCTAAAAAAATTTTTTTCTCAAATCCTTCATTAATAAAAGATACAATTGCAAAATCTGTAATTGGTGAAAATAAACTGGATAAACTCTTCATCCTAGATATAGCAGGAAATGATCATGCTGTACATTTATCATCAGTTTATGATAAAACAATATGGATTGACCACCACCTATGGGCACCTATAAATAACTATGAAAATGTTGAAATATACATTATGCAGGAGCCGAGCGCAGCTCAGGTAGTTTCAAATGTATTTGGTATAGAAGATTATATGATTGAAATGGCTAACCATATAGATCAGAATAATATAACAAATAAAAATGAAAATAATTTTAGGGATCTCATTTCTGCCATAAAGTTCTACAAGGGCAAGTATTTCGACAAAATTCTTGAAAACTTGGTAAATGATCTCATGAATAAGGATGTTGAAATAATAATAAATGAAAATATGGAAATAATAGAGAATTTTAGGATTTATGTTGAAAGTATAAAAAAGAGGCTAGAAAATAATATAGTATTTTTAAAAATAAATGGTAAAAAAATTGCAATACTTGAAACAGAGGAAAACATACCAGTGTACAAGATTGAAGAATCATTGGATCCTTCAAAATGGGACGTGCTCATAGTAAAATTCTTCAGATCTGGTAGAGAATACTCTTATACAAAACTTGAATTCAGATCAAAGAAACCCGATGTGCTAAAAATTGCAAGGGCATTCGGTGGAGGTGGCCATCTTCTTGCGGCGGGTGCATCCATAAATGGTAGCATATCCTTCAACGATATACTAAGTGCCGTGAATCTTTTCCTTTGATTTAAAGATAATAATACTTGCTGCCCTTTTGATAAATTGCAAGCAATAATGCATCCTCAATCAATTTTTCTCTGTTAATCTTATTGTTTGTAAGAAAACCAATGGCACCCCTTTTCCTTCCTATGTCTTCAGTTCCATAGTATTCATCAAACCTTTTTCCTATTTCACCATCATCAAAGAATTCCATAAAGGTGTCAGGATAGACAAAACCCATGCTTCTTGAAAAATTAACATTCCCTAATTTATCTAAAATTACAACATAATGAACATCAAAGTACTTTTTTATGTAACTGTCCCATACTAGACCCGCTTCAATGCCTATGCCATAATCACCATCGCCTATAGCCTCCTTTGCCCTCTTGTATGCGCAATATATTATTTCATTGTCATATGGTTGATTTTTTAAACCCTGGATTTTTTTACCTAATACCTCAAAATCATCAAAGAATTTTGAAAAAACTTTCTTTACCGCATTTAATTTAATTTCATTGTCAGAGCCTACATTTATAACAATCTTTTTCAACCTTTTTCCAAATTTGTCTATGTCACCTGAAACTATTCTTGTTGACGCAACTGGAATAAGATCTTCAGCAAGAACCCTACCTATGTTATAAATTTCCATTTCTTTTAGACCTTTACTTTTCCTAATCCTATTAATTTCCTTTGCATAAAATCTTGTTTCATATGATACAACAATTGCATCAAACTCTTCATTTACTGTAGGCCCATAATGATCTTCTATCATCCTTATTTCATATTTCTTCCCGAATTTCTTTACAAAATTTACAAGGTTTCTGTATCTTACATTGTAAGGATTCACTTGATAATTTCTAGTCAGTTTTGCAAATGCATCGCTCGTAAGACCTATGAGAACTTCATCGCCTATCTCAAATGCTTTGTGGAGAAGGTTCTTATGGCCCTTATGCAATATATGGAATGTTCCACCAACGGCTACTCTCATTCAAATCATTGAAACATTAATAAAAATTGGTATTAATTTTTATTCATTCTCTTGGCTTAGATCTTTCATTATCCTTTCCATTGTCTCCTTAGGATCTCTATAGTAATCTGTAATTATCTTCCAAATGTCCCTAAAATCCGTAATATTTTTCTTATCTAGGTATTTTATTACATTGATCCTTCTTTCAAATTCCTGATCCATGTCATCATGCGTCCAATTTTTCAGATTAATTATTTTATCAAAGAGATAGCTATGACCCTTGAAAATGAACCTGTCCTTCTTTGGATCCCATTCAAAAACTACATTTGTAATGAGCTCATTTGTTTCGGGCTCGAAACCTACAATTTCAACTATCTCCTTAATTCTTCTAACAAGTTCATCCTTTACCTTTACCTGTGTTTGTATTATCACGTTATTCAATGCAGTCATAAGTATCCTTGGTGTACCTATTGGCGGGTTTTCAAGTCTGTTTACCATTGCTTTTACAGATTCTGCGTGCATGGTAGAATATGTTGTATGGCCTGTGGCCATTGCTTGAAACATTGTATATGTTTCTTTTCCTCTTACTTCACCTACAATTATGTATCTAGGCCTTTGCCTCAATGCTGCTCTTACGAGGTCATACATATCTATTTCTCCAGATGCCTTGCCCGCAATACTTTTTTCTCCAACACCGCTTCTAGTTGTACCAGGAATCCAGTTCTGATGTGGAAGGTTTATTTCCCTTGTATCCTCTATACTTACAATCTTTGATGCTGGAGGTATGAAAATTGCAATGCTATTCAATGTAGATGTTTTACCACTTGCTGGTCCTCCTATCACTATCATGGATTCACCTAGCTCAACACCTAGCCAGAGATAGGCTACCATTTCAGGGCTTGCAGTTCCGTATTTAATAAGATCCGTAGGTGTGAAAGGCTTTTCTTTGAATCTTCTAATGGTAAATGTTCCCCCTCTTGTTGTCACCTCTCTGCTGTAGGTAGCCTGAACCCTATGCCCTTCAGGTGTAGTTCCATCAAGAATAGGATCTGAAACTGATATTTGTTTCATACATTTTTGTCCAATATATACTATGAAACTATTAAGTTCATTATCATCATTAAATGTTATATTAGTTTTAATTGAGCCATATTCTCTATGATAGATATATATTGGTATATTAACACCATCACATGATATATCTTCCACATTTTCATCATTAATTAAAGGGTCTATTTTTTGGTATTTAATAAAATCCCTTTTCACATAATAAAAAATCCTTTCCAGATCCATATCAGAGACTTTTATCATCCTAGATTCGATGAATTTTCTAACAGATTCTGTGAGATACTGTTCTTTTTCAGCCTGTGTTTTTAAATACCATTCAAATTTTAATGTCTGGTTTAGTGATGAATAAACTTCTTTTAAAATTGCTGAAAGTTTCGAGCTTAATGGTGGTTCTATAGCCTCATAATAATATTCAAAATTTTTTGTATCAAAAAGTATTCTTGCAAATGTATATGGATAATTTATTTTATATATCTTTTCTATCCTGAAATCGGGATTTTCAACCTTAGGTATTGGTGTCAAACTAGATAGTAATGTTTCACCTTGAACTACCTTTACCTTCCTTGATTTTGATGATTTCAATATTCTAGAATAAATTTTGTATGTATAATTATCAAGCAAATTTATTTTTGATCCTTCTTTTTCTACCAGAGGAACCACCCCATTCTTTAATTATGGAATTATTTTTCCATTATTATTTCTGTTAATTTTTCTATTACAACCTTCTTTATAAATGTTTCCAATAAATAAATGAATAAAAAATATATTTTTTATATTTTATCAAAATAAGCCTTATTTATTTAAATAAAATATTAATTATTGATGAAAAATAAGGTTTTACAATTAAAAACAAAAAATAAAATCTATAAAAAGGATATGGCAATATCAAATATGGGTATATTATTCCCGATTATTTTGGTACTCTCTATAATGTTCATTTTTGATGCATATGTTGCTGGCGAAACTAAAATTTTTCCATTCTGGGTACCTTTGGCAGCTTTTTTAATGTCTGTGATCGAAATGTTTGATTTTGTATATGTAATCAAATTTTTAAAATCATTGAGAGAAAATAATAATCACTATTTTTTTAACAATAAAAAAATATAAATTTATTTATAAATTAATATCTCCTCTTTTCCATTATTTAGAATTTCTACATTCTGACCCTGAAATTCTGTCACTTTTTCAAATTTGAAATATTCAGGTGATATATGTCTACCCTTGAACTCTATTCCATTCTTCAATATTTCAGGATCCATATTCATAATTCTTTCCTGAAATTCATGTATTTCGTTCTTAAGAATTGGCCCAAGCTTTGATATATCAGGATGTGCCTTTACTATTCTTTCATGTATATGCGCCTGACTAAGAATTTCTAAATCTTCTATTTTTAATGCATTCATGACTAATGACTTCTCCTTTTCGTATATTCCTTTTTCTTCAGTTATTATTGCTACCTTTTTGATTGAATTTTTCTTATTTTCTATCTTCCATCTTCTTATAATCGCAATTGTTTCTTTGATTCTTCTACCTTCTTCAAGATATTCTATTTCATATTTTTCTGGCCATTTTTCTAGATGCACAGATATCTTTTTCTCAAACTTTGAAAACAATCTATGGTATATTTCTTCAGTTATGTGGGGTATGAATGGTGCATATAATTTTATTATTCCTAAAAATATTTTGTATAAAGTTGCCTTAGTTCCAGCATCATCCTTTGCTTTGAATTTGATCATTTCTATATAATGATCAGCAAAAACATGCCAGAAAAATTCATCTATTTCCTTGATCGCCTTATCAAACCTGTATTCTTCCATGTATGATGTCACTTTCTCAACAAGAATTGAAAATTCAGATGTTATCCATTTATCCATCATATCAATGGGCTCTGATTCTATTTTCGTTTCTATATTCATTTCAATAAAGTTCGCCACATTCCATAGCTTTGTTAACAATTTACGTCCATGGACAATTTCCCTCTTCCTGAATGGTGTATCCTCTCCTGGCATGCATGTAGCAGTAAAATACCTGAAAGCATCTGCACCATATTCATCTATAATTTTGAGAGGATCAACAACATTTCCCCATGAAGCATGCATCGGCCTTCCATCTTCTGCTAGAATATGCCCATCAATGAAAATGTCTTCCCAAGGTTCTTTACCTGTTATGACTTTACATCTGAGCAATGAATAAAATGCCCATGTTCTTATTATATCATGTGCCTGTGGTCTTAAACTCATGGGATATAATTTCTTGAATTTTTCATCATCACGGTATAGAAATGCATTATATAATGGTGAAATTGAGGAATCAACCCATGTATCAAAAACATCCTCAACAGGGAGGAGTTCAGATCCGCATATTGGACATCTTTCTACTGGTGGCTTTTCCCTTGTCGGATCAATGTAATCATCTCTTTTTAGAAGCTCATCTTTTTTAGGATAAACAATATGGCCATTCTTGCAAACCCAAGCAGGTATAGGTGTTGCAAAGTATCTCTGCCTTGAAACGACCCAGTCCCATTCTAAATTCTTTGTCCAATCCTCAAGCCTTATTTTCATAAAATCCGGGAACCATCTTAAATTGTTTATACTCTTAAGTATTTCATCCTTCAAATCAAGTGTTTTTATGAACCATTGCTCCTTGTTTATAATTTCAAGAGGTGTACCACATCTCCAACAAGTACCAACATTGTGGTTAATTTCCTCAACCTTTATAATTCTATTTTCATTTTCAAGGTCTTCTATGATCTTTTTTCTTGCCTGTTCATAATGCAGACCTGCATATTTTCCAGCTATTGATGTTAACTTACCCTCTTCGTCCATGCTCCTAATTATGCTAAAACCATGCTTTTTTATTAATTTAAGATCGTTCTTATCGCCTATAGAGCATACCATTTCTATGCCAGTTCCAAATTCCATTTCTATTGAATCATCAGGTATCACTGGAACTTTTTTACCAGTTATTGGAACAATAACATTTTTGCCATTTAAACTTGAAAATCTTTCATCTTTTATGTTGTATGATAAAAATAAACAGGCCGGTATGAGCTCTGGTCTCGTTGTAGCAATGGTAACATTTCCACCTGATTCAATATCAAAATTTATATAATATAACTTTGTGCTCTTTTCCTTATATTCAATCTCAGATTCTGCTATAGCGGTTCCACACCTTGGACACCAGTTTACTGGGTGCAAATCTCTGTATATTAAACCCTTTTCTGCCATGTCAAGGAATGTTAACTGCGTTACCCTTCTATATTCAGGTGAATCTGTTTGATAATATATTGATGGATCCATGGATTCACCAAGAATTCTAAACTGCATTTCCATTGTTTCAATCTTTGAATGTGCAAATTCCTCACACCATTTTATGAAAGTATGCCTATCAACATCCCTCATTTTAACATTCTTTTCCTTTTCAACATTTACCTCTATTGGCATGCCATTTACGTCAAAGCACAATGGGAAAAATACATTGTAACCTGACATTCTTTTATATCTTGCGATGATATCAATGTGAGTATAATGTGTAGCATGTCCTAGATGCAATGCACCGCTGGCATATCTTGGTGGATTATCAATTGAATATGTCTTTTTATCAGAATTGAAATCGTATCTATATATTTGTTCCCTAGACCAGAACTCTTGCCACTTGCTCTCTATTTCTTTAGGTTCGTAATTCATTGTAGAACTAAATTAGCAGATACCATAAAAACTTTTTTAATGAATGTTTACTTTACCTACAACATGGATGCTTATATTGTTTCTGCAGCTAGAACTCCAATTGGTAAGTATGGTAAAGCATTTTTGAATGTTTCAGCACAAGAACTTGGAAAAATTGCGGTGAATGAAGCATTAAAAAGAGCTAACATTTCTAGCGACATGGTTGATGAAGTAATTATGGGTAATGTACTCCAATGCGGCTTGGGTCAGAATCCAGCCCGACAAGTAGCCTTAAAAGCAAGTTTTCCATATAAAATTTCAGCGTTTACTGTAAACAAGGTATGCGGTTCAGGTTTGAAATCTGTTATGTTGGCCGCACAATCCATAAAAGCAGGTGATCAGGATATTGTTGTGGCAGGAGGTATGGAAAATATGAGCCAGGCGCCTTATTATATGAAAGGTGCCAGGTTCGGGCTTAAGTACGATAATACAACGATGTATGATGAAATGATCATGGATGGTTTATGGGATGCATATTATAACGTTCATATGATCAAGACTGGTGAGGTAATAGCAGAAAAATATAATCTCACGAGGGAGGAAATAGATCAATTCGCCTATGAAAGCCATATGAAAGCTAATAAGGCAACCGTAAATGGTACCTTTTCCAAAGAAATTGTTCCGGTCAAAACTGAATCAGGTATAGTTGACAAGGATGAAGGCATAAGGCCTGACACAACACCTGAAAAACTTGCAAAACTGAAACCAGCATTAAAAGATGGAAAGTATGTGACAGCAGGAAATGCATCACAGTTAAGTGATGGTGGTGCTGCAGTAGTTGTTATGAGTGAAAAAAAGATGAAAGATCTAGGCATTGAACCTATGGCCAGGATCATTGCTTACAATACTTCTGGTGTTGATCCTCTATATGTAATGGAAGCCCCAATTCCTGGAGTGAAATCACTCCTTGAAAAAACAGGATTTTCTATCAAGGACATAGATCTTTTCGAGCATAATGAGGCATATGCATCTGCAAGTCTAGCTGTGAAAAAAGCTTTGAATGTACCAGATAACATTTTCAATATACATGGAGGTGCTGTAGCTCTAGGCCATCCGATTGGTGCTAGTGGTGCAAGAGTTCTTACAACACTTCTATACGGCCTGATTGAAAGAAAGGGCAGATATGGTATCGTTACGATTTGCCTAGGAGGGGGAAATGCAGTTAGTATGCTCGTGGAGAATTTGAGGTGATATAAAATGAAGGTAACAGTTTTTGGGGCTGGAACAATGGGCAGGGGAATAGCACAGGTATTTGCCACATATAACCATGATGTTCTTCTTATTGATGTGGAACAGAAATTCATAGATAATGGTATAAATGGAATAAAATCAAGTCTTAACAAATTGTATGAAAAAAAACAAATTAATGAAGAACCTGCAAAAATCTTGGAAAGAATAAAAACTTCATTGAAGATAGAAGATTCCAAGGGTTCAGATCTTGTAATTGAAGCCATAGTTGAAAAATTTGAAATGAAGGCAGATCTTTTTAAAAAGTTGGATGAATTTCTTGATCCCAGGGTAATTTTTGCATCAAATACTTCTTCAATATCAATAACTAGGTTGGCAAGTATGACTAAAAGACCTGAAAAATTCGTTGGTATGCATTTCTTCAATCCAGTGCCCCTTATGAAACTTGTTGAAATAGTAAAAGGTGAAAAAACAGATGAAAATACGGTAAATTATGTCTATGATCTTGCAAAATCACTGGGAAAAATTCCTGTGAAGGTTCAAGATTATCCCGGTTTTGTTGCAAATAGAATTCTAATGCCACTGATAAATGAGGCTATAAATGCACTAATGGAAGGAGTTGCAACAAAGGAGGATATAGATAGTGTTGCAAAGTTTGGCCTTAACCATCCCATGGGGCCTCTTGAACTCGCTGATTTAATTGGCCTAGATGTTTGCCTTGATATAATGAATGTACTTTACCAAGACTTTGGAGATCAGAGGTATGCACCATCCCCATTATTGAAAAGGATGGTTGCATCAGGAAAACTTGGCAGAAAATCTGGTGAAGGCTTTTATAAATATAAATGATTAAGAGATTACTTTTCCTTTTTTAATTATTTCAGTTACTAGGTTAACGCCAAAATGGTATCCTATTTCTGTATATGATTTGGCATCCATAATTATTAAGTTAGCATCCTTTCCAACTTCAATAGATCCTAATTTATCCTGTAATCCCGATGCAAAAGCTGCATTGTATGTTGATGCAACTATTGCTTCCTCAACAGTCATTCTCATTCTATAAATTGAAAGTGAAATTATTTCCTGCATATTTTCTGTATAGCAGTTAGGGTTCAGATCCGTGCCTATTGCAACAGCAACATTGTTTTTTATAAACTTTCTTGCATCTGAAAAACTTTCTTGAAATAATGTAAATGGAGTACCAGGGAGTAAAACAGCCACGGTATTCTTTTTACTCATCTCATTAATTATTTCGTCTGGGGTTTTTAATAAATGGTCCATGGAAATAAAATCAAATTTCTTTATTAGGGAACTGCATCCTATGTATTCTAATTCATCCGCATGCATTTTTAATTTGAATCCTTGTTCTTTTGCTTTTTTAAGGAACAATTCTGTTGATTCCTTGGAAAATGCACCCTTATCGCAAAAAACATCAACATTTTTGGCATAATCCTTAATTTTTTCAATATTGTCAGAAATATATTCAACATATTCTTTTTCTTCCCTATTTTTAGGAATGATGTGAAGAAGGAATGTTGGTGATATTTCAATACTATAGTTTTCAGATAATCTTTTTATAACTTTGAGCATTTTTATTTCATTTTCAATATCAATACCATAACCTGATTTTGCCTCTGCACCTAGAGTTCCATGCTTAACCATATATTCTAGCCTTTTGGATGATTCTTCGTAAAGTTCTTCTTCACTTGCATTTCTCGTTTTATCAACTGTGTAATAAATACCACCTCCTGCATTCTGTATTTCTAGGTAACTTTTTCCCTGCATTTTTAATGATAATTCAAAATCTCTAATGCCAGAAAATACAAGATGCGTATGTGGATCAACAAACGCTGGCATGACTATTTTTCCTGATGCATCAATTTTTTCTTCTATTTTATCAGGAAGCTCTTTCGTAATTTTAATTATTTTTCCCCTATCTATCCAAATATTGGAATTTTTGATTATTCCTAGATCCCTCATTTCATTTCCTTTTTTTGGTTTGTTATAACCATGTGGGATTGTTAAAATCTCTGATGCATTCTCTATTACGATCATGATTGATCTATTATTTTGAATATCTCCTTCTTCCTCTTTTCCATTTCATCCCTTGATATTTTATTCCAGTTGTTTCCCTGAGGGTCTATAGAAACAATTAATGGCCCAAAATCGATTGCATCGAATATCCACATTGCTTCTGGTGATCCAAGTTCATCAAGAAAATAAACATTTTCTACTTTGTGGAAACTTTTTGCCGCTAGAGCACCTGCACCACCAGTGTATGTTGCATATATGCCCTTTATATTCTTCAAGGCTTCGGCTGTATTATCGCCCATTCCACCTTTACCTACTATGATCCTTATTCCATATATCTTTATAACATCCTTTTCGAATAGATCCATTCTCGATGATGTTGTTGGTCCAGCAGCTAAGACCTTCCACTCATCCCCCTCTTTTTTTACAACTGGGCCACAGTGATAAAGTACCATCTTTGATGGATCGAATGGAAGACTTTCACCTTTTTCATGAAGTTCAAGCATTAATTGATGAGCTTCATCTCTTGCTGTAAAAACTTTTCCTGTAATGTATATTACATCCCCCATCTTTAAATTTTGAATCTTATCCATATCTTCAGGTATTTTTAATTTGTACATCATTACTGTTTCACCTCCACCTTTCCAGAAGAATCTACCTTAATTATTGCCCTTCTATCCGCCCAGCACTGAACAACAAGGCCTACAGGTAATGATGCAGGATGTCTGTATGCATATTCAATATGAACATCAAGTACGGATGTCCTGCCACCCCAGCCCATTGTGCCAACCTCAGTTTTATTTAACAAATCTAATAATTCCAGTTCAAGATCCGCCACCCTTTTTTCCTCATGTCTCTGACCAAGAGGCCTTAATAGCGCTCTTTTAGCGATGATCATTGAAAGATCTGAACCTCCACCTATGCCGAGGCCAACAATAATAGGTGGGCAAGGGTTTGCACCAGCTTTAATCACTTGATCAACTACAAATTTCTTTATGCCCTTTATACCCTCCCCTGGCTTCAGCATGCCAAGGGCGCTTGCATTTTCAGAGCCACCACCCTTTGGCAATACATATATTGTGGCATCATTTCCTTCCCTAAGGAACCAGTTAATGTAGGGAATGAACCTGCCAACATTATTTCCAGGGTTTTTTCCTGTAAATGGATCAACGGCGTTTGGTCTTATATAATAAAGATTTGTTGCCTTTGCAACACTTGCTGTAATAGCATTAACAATTTCCTTCTTGTATGGGAAATCATACCCAACATCCAGGAAAAATGTCTGGGTTCCAGTATCCTGACATATTGGTAACTTTTTTTCCTTTGCATATTTTACATTATCTAAAATGGAATTTAGCTGTGATTTAGAAACTTCATTAGTTTCATTTTCATAAGCAACCCTTATGTGCTCAAATACATCATAAGGAATGGATGTTTCTGCTGTTCTAATAGCCTCCAAAATAGTCTCCTCGATGTTCATAATACTTACATGTAATTCGAATTAATAAAGTAATTGCATTTATATTAGAGAAATATTTAAGTAAAGAACAACAATATAATTATGATGTTAAAAGGTAAAGATATAATATCGATTAAGGATCTTTCTGAAAAGGAAATCTTTGAGATTTTTGAAGTTGCAAAGGAAATGGTTCCAATTGCAAAGGGAAGAAGCCTGGATCTTTTAAAGGGAAAAGTCCTTGCGACACTCTTTTTTGAACCTAGTACAAGAACAAGGTTTTCATTTGAAACCGCCATGTACAGATTAGGTGGAAATGTAATAAGTTTTGCTGATCCAAAGTTAACTTCTCTTTCAAAGGGTGAAACTTTAGCAGATACAATTAGGATGGTTGATTCATATTCTGATGTAATAGTAATGAGGCATAGCTACGAAGGTGCTGCAAGGCTTGCAAGCAAATTTGCCGAGCATCCTGTTATAAATGCTGGAGATGGTGCAGGGCAGCATCCTACCCAAACACTCCTTGACCTTTTTACAATCTGGTCACACATAGGCAAAATTAAGGATCTTAATGTTGGTCTCATAGGCGATCTAAAATATGGAAGAACTGTGCATTCTTTGGCCATTGCACTCTCAAATTTTGGAGCTAATTTGTACCTCGTGTCACCAAAGGGTCTTGAAATGCCCGATCACATACTTAGAGAAATAAGGGAAAAGGTAAAGCCAAAGATCACAGATGATATGAATTCAATAATAGGTGATCTTGATGTTCTCTATGTTACTAGGATACAAAAAGAAAGATTCCCTGATATTAGCGAATATCTTAAGATTGCGGGCTCATATAGAGTTGATCTTGCACTCCTTGAAAAGGCTAAAAAAGATATGATAATAATGCATCCACTACCAAGAATAGATGAAATAGCACCTGAAGTTGATTACACACCACATGCAAAATACTTTGAACAGGCATTTAATGGTGTTCCTGTGAGAATGGCAATACTCAGCCTTGTACTGGGGGTGAGGTAAATGCCAAATATGGAATTAAAGATTGAAAAGATAAGAAACGGAACAGTTATTGATCATATACCTTCAGGAATGGCATTAAAAGTTTTGAAAATTCTTGACATAGATGAAAATGTAAAAACGACACTTAGTATAGGAATTCATGTATCAAGTGGAAAACTCGGCTACAAGGACATTGTAAAAATAGAGGACAGATATTTAGCATCCAAAGAGATTGCAAAGATAGCTTTGATTGCACCAAATGCAACAGTAAATAAAATAAAAGATTATGAGGTAATAGAAAAATATACTGTTACACCACCTTCTGAGATCATAGGCATAGTCAAATGTTCAAATCCGGCCTGCGTGACCAATGCGAAAGAGCCAATTTCCCCAGAATTTTACGTAATTTCAACCAATCCAATAAGAATTAAATGCAAATACTGTGAAAGAGAGATGGAAGGCAAAGACATAATTCAAAATATTATATAGGTTCTGAATTAATTTCAACTCTGACTAAATCACCATCATTTACTTTCAATGCTTTTCTTAAATTTACTGCGCTCACTATTTCTACCACATTTTTATAATGGCCTCTCTCTGGAAATACTATATAACAATTTATTCCATTTATTTTTGCTCTCTGTACAAACACATCACCAAATGTTCTTCCATTTTCAACAAAACCTGTGAGCTTTATTTTAGAATTATTTTTCAAATAATTGAGCCTTTCAATCGTTTCATCATCTACCTCAAGATTGAATGTACCTGGATAAGGAATTTCATTGAAAAATTTTTTAAATTGATCAATGTAACCTTTCCTTGTCATGTAATAAGATCCTTCGCCCATTCCTGTTACAACTTTACCTGCGAAACTTATTTCAGAAAAAAATTTTTCTATAGATATAATAGATTTAATTTCATTTTCTAAAAATTTCATTCCCTGTTGGGATATTTTGATCCTTGTTCCGGATCTTGATATTATCCTTTTTATATATCCCTTTTTCTCAAGCTCAGAAAGCTTTCTAGATGAAGTTTGCTGACTTAATCCTATTATTTTGCCAAAGTCAGCTGTTTTTATTGTCACATAATTTTTCAATGCACCAAGTTTTGTAAGATTTTCCAATAGGCAGAATGCTTCACAATCCTTCATGCAAAATCAAGCCTCTTTTCGCCCCTAGGTCTTATTACTTTGATACCATTCTTTTTCAATCTTTCAATTAGGATCCTATCATTTGTAAGTACAATGCATTTTTTTTTAATTGCAAGATCAAATATGGAATAATCCCCGGATAAATCTGTTTCTATTACTTTGAATTTTTTGGCATATTTCAAAGCAGCCATAGCGTCAGAATTTCCCCGGGAGAGATTTTCAAGTTCATGGATAACACTCTCGGGAACAAGTATAACATAGCTTCCTAAAAGCCTTTGAAGCTCATCCTCTATCCTAAGCTTACTCTGAAAAGGTAGCATAAGAGCATTTGTGTCAACAATCACTTCATTTACCATTGAGGAACTTACCTACCCTGGCTATTCCCTCATCTATTTTTTCCATATATCTTACAAGTGGGCCATAGGAGATCCTTATGCCATTACGCATTGAATTCCCAAAGCCCTTACCAGGAACAAAAATGACTCCTGTGTGTTTCAAAACATCAATAACAAAGGCGTCTGAATCGGTTTTTACATCCACAGCAACATAAAGGCCGCCGTGAGGTTCAAGATATTTAAAACCCAAATGATCTTCTATTGCTTTTGTAGTTATCTTAGCAGCTTTTTTGTAATCAAACCTTATTTTATCAACATATTCTTTTAGATCATTTTTCGAGATCATTTTCATAAATTCTGTAAAAGCGATCTGATGCAAGGAATCTGGGCATAGAATAGAAACCTGCTGCATCCTCTCCATAGATTTTATTATATCTTCGTTCGCTTCAATCCATCCCATTCTTCTTCCCAGGCCACGGTCCCATTTACTATTTGAATTAATTGTGATTATGTTTTCATAATCACTTGGAGAAAATGAAAAATAATCTGGATATGTATCGTTGAAATATTGCGTTTTATAAGCATAATCCAAAATGAGGTATGTTCCAGAATCCATTGATATTTTAATAACATCTTTCATGAAATCCTCTGGAATTATCTGGCTAGTTGGATTATCTGGTGATGCTATTAACATTGCCTTTAGATTTTTGTCCTTGAACAATTCATTTATCTGCGATAAAATTTCTTTTTTATTGCTCAGATATTTCCATTCTTCGTTGAGGAATCTTATTGTTTTAACCTTTATATTATCAGAAACAAATTTTATTTGACCAAAATAATTAGCATATGTTGGATCAACAAGTGCAATTGAATCACCCGGATCAAGAAGAACCCTAAGTAAATCTATTGTTAATTGAGAGCTGCTCCCTCCTATTATTATATTATTTGATTTTAAATTCTCATTAAATAAATATTTTTCATAAAGAGAAATTGCCTCTTTTGTTTCATTGAACCCAGAGGTTGGAGAATAACCACCTGCCCTGTGGAATAGCATTTTATCAGATATTATTTTTTTATAAGCCTCTATAAGTGCATCTGGTGCATAATGATCTACCCATCCACCACCAAAAGATATTACATCATCTGGATTTAGACCTATGTTTATTATATTCTGAGGTTCAGCCATTTTCATTATTTCTCTAATTGGTGAAGGACTATTTATCTCCCTTTTTATTAATGATGATAAACTTTTCATTTTACCACCTCATGGAACAATACTGCCAAAGGCAATATCCTTCTTTATTTTTTCAATCTTTACCTTTAACTTTTGTCCTTTCTTTGCCTTAGGTATGTAGATAGTGAAATTCCCTTTTTTTGCTATACCGTCACCATCTTTACTTACATCAATGATCTCAAGCTCGTATGTTTTACCTTCTTCTATTTTTTCTTCCTGTACTTTTATTTCAATGTGGGCCGTGACTGGCCTTATTGCACCGCAAGCCTTGCAAACAAGAATTTCTATCCTATCTTCCTTTTTAAGGATTGTATCAGGGCTTCCACATTCGTAGCATAAAACATAAGTTTTCACATATTGATTTATCCTGTCTTTAATATCTGATAAAGATACCTTCCCCTTGAAAACCAATCTTCCACCTTGAATTGTTCCAGCCGTGCCAAGTTCCCTGAAAAGGAACTTTGAAAGGTGCTGTGGATCCCTGTCCAATTTTTCACAGAATTCACCAAAATTTCTGAATATTGTATTTTTTCCTTCTATTGTAATTTCAGCCTCTGGAAGTTGAAATCTTTCACCTGAATATATTACAGGAGGGATATTTTCCCTTGCTCTTTTTAGAAGAGATTCATAATCAAATATATCTACCATGTTTGCAGACATTAATAATTATCTTATATACTTTGCCTTAGCTTTGTATTCAATATTTAAATATCATTAATTATTTTGGATTAACGAATGCTACCTAGTGTACAAGAAATAAAAAATTTAAGGAAAAAGGCTGAACTTACGCAAAAAGAATTGGCTGAACTTACAGGTCTTAGTCAATCTTATATTGCAAGACTTGAAAGTGGAGATCTGAACCCAACATATGACAACATAAAAAAGATATTTAATGTTCTTGAAAATGAAATTTCAAAAAAGGAAGGTTCAATGTTAAAGGCGAGCGATATAATGTCAAAGAATGTAATATTCGTAAATAGTTCGGATACTCTTGAAAAGGCAATGAAACTGCTTCTTGACTATGGATTTTCCCAGTTACCGGTGATAGATAATGGCATCATAGTTGGAAGTATCACAGATAATAAGATAGGCCAGAATATAGCTAATGGAAAGACCACAAAGGATTTAAAGAAACTTTTTGTTTCAGAATTTATGGAAGAGCCTTTTCCTCAAATTTCTGAAAATACACCAATTAGGGTTATATCCTATCTTCTAAAGCAATACCAAGCCCTTCTTGTAACAAATAAGGGAAAGATTTCAGGAATAATCACAAAATCTGATCTCCTGAAATCATTGTGATATAGCGGAGGTTACCGAGCCTGGTCAAAGGTGCGAGATTCAGGGTCTCGTTCCGAAGGGATTCGGGAGTTCAAATCTCCCCCTCCGCACTTATAATTTAAATAAAAATTTATATTTGTATTTATTTAATAAAATCATGATCACTGAAAAATTGTATTGGAAAGATTCTTATTTAAAATACTTTGATGCAATTGTAGTTTCAATTGAAGATAATAAAATTGAACTTGATAGGACTGCTTTTTATCCAAAGGGAGGTGGACAGGTAGGCGATACTGGGTATATAAATGAAATAAAAGTTTTAGACACGATAAAAGAGAATGATACAATTTTTCATGTTGTTGAGAAAAATGATTTCAAAATTGGAGAAAATGTTTCAGGAAAAATAGATTGGGATAGAAGATACAAAATAATGAGAAACCATTCTGCGTCCCATATTGTGGAATATTTCATGCTTTTAGAATTTAAGGATATAAGGCCATATTCATCAGGCCTTGTTGACGATTTAAAGGATAGAACCGATTATTTGACAGAAAAAACCTTAGAAATTGAAAGAATAAAAATTGTTGAAAACAACGTGAATGCATTCATTGAAGAGAACAATCCAATAAACATTTGGATAGATGAAAATGGAATAAGGCACTGGGAATCAAAATTTATAAAAACAAAATGCGCAGGAACACACGTAAAAAACACATCAGAAATAGGAAAAGTAAAAATAGAAAAGGGAAAAAAGCCTGGTAAAGGAAGGGAAAGAATTGAAACAATGGTTATCTGAAAAAGTAACCTCTTATTGTTTCACCAACATAGTCGAGTAGATTCGATACTTGGTGAAAATTAGATGTTTCAGCATGTAAATATAAAAGACATTCTCTCCTACAAGATGCCATTTCTTTTCTTCCTTGCTCAGCCTTTTCACTCTTAAGCAATGTTTCAAGATCACTTTCAAGTAGATTGCCAATTGGCTTTCCTATCACGCTGCAAGGATATATCACATCGCCATTGGATTCTATAGATACGCTGAATGAATTACAGGTATAGTGACTCTCCAATGCTTTTATGAATGCATTGCTTGTGACTATTACGCCATCATATTCTTTTTTTAAGTCCACTAAAACATCGTGCATTATTTTTCGATCGGGAGAAAAATCAGGCGTGTTATCGAAGTGTACTGCTGGCATTATTAAAATTCTAGCACCTGCAGCATTTACCTTTTCAACCTTTTCTCTTAAGGATTGAATATCATTCTTTGTTACAACTGTTTGCACAGTAATTTTCAATCCTTGATCCACATAATTTTTTAGTTTATCCAAAAGGAATAAATTCCCATGACCCTCATCAATTGATATGTGCAAAAAGTCAAGATATTTTGAAAATTCATTAAGAGGCGCTTTATCTAGCAATATACCATTTGTAGTCATGAACAAATAAAATGATCTATCATGAGCATGCTTAATAATATCAAGGATATCTTTTCTGAGCAATGGTTCACCACCTTCTAAGGAAAGAACAGTTATTGTGGATTCTGAAAGCCTGTCTATTACCTTAAAAACATCCTTAGTATCCAATGGTTTCATTGGATCGCTCCAAACATTGCAAAAAGGACATCTAAGATTGCACTGGTGCAATAATTTGTATGATCCATAAACTGGTCTTTCATAATCACTCTTAGACATTGTTTCAAAGAACCATTTCACGGCTCTCAATTTTCTATCCATTATCCTTTGTTATAACAAATGTGGTATAAATTCTTTTCATAATTATCGTGATATTTCAAAAAATATTTAATCCATTTAAACATTAAAGAATGCAAATGAAAACTGAAATAGAAAAAAAATGGCAGAAATTATGGAAAGAAAATCATATTTTCGAGCCTGAAATGGATGGTAAAAAATTCTTTATTACCGTGCCATATCCATATTCAAATGGTGCATTGCACGTTGGGCATGGAAGAACTTACACCTATGGAGATATAATTGCAAGATATAAAAGAATGCAGGGTTACAATGTCCTTTTTCCAATGGCATTCCATGTTACTGGTACTCCAATCTTGACAATAGCTGATAGCATAAAAAATGGTAATAAAGATGTAATAGATCTATACAGGGATTATTTACATTTATATGAAAATGATGAATCAAAAATTGATGATTTGTTAAAAAAATTTGAAATACCAGAAAATATAGCATATTATTTTGCAGAAAAGATACAGAAGGATTTTGAATCAATAGGTTATTCAATAGATTGGAGGAGAAAATTCAACACTGCTGAACCATATTATAATAAATTCGTTGAATGGCAGTATAAAAAGCTTTATGAAATGGGATATCTGAAGAAGGGTGATTATCCAATAACCTACAGCATAGTTGATGGTAATCCTGTCGGCGAAGATGATATAAAGGATGGTGATACTGATAAGGTAAGCATTGTTGAATTTATAGCCATGAAATTCAAATTTGAGGATGGCCATATTCTTGCTGCAACACTAAGGCCTGAAACAATATTTGGTGTCACAAACATTTGGGTGAACCCAAGGGCTGAATATGTTAAAATAAGAATAGGCAAAGATATTTATTTCGTGAGTTCATATGCAGCTGAAAAATTAAATTATCAAATTGGTAATGTGGAAATTATTCAAAAATACAAAGGTGATTATTTCTTAAATAAAAATGTGATTGAATTAATTAATAATAGAACAATACCAATATTACCTGCTACTTTTGTTGATCCTGACAATGCTACGGGATTTGTAAAATCTGTACCTGCACATGCACCATACGACTATATTGCACTTAGGGACATAAATGCAAATATAGATCCTATTCCTGTAATAAGGGTAGAGGGTTTTGGAAAAATACCAGCAGAGGAAGTATGTGAAAAGTTTGGCATTAAGGACCAGAATGATAAAAAGCTTGAAGAAGCTACGGATCTACTCTATAAAGAAGAATTTTACAAGGGAGTAATGCTTGATAACTGCGCACAGTTCTCTGGAAAAATGGTAAAAGACATTAAGGACCAGGTAAAAGATTGGTTAATTTCAAAAAATTTTGCAATAAAATTTTATGAAACATCCAGGAAGGCTGTAACAAGGTCAGGTAACAAGGTAATTGTTGCAATAGTCAAAGGTCAATGGTTCATAGATTATTCAAATTTAGAATGGAAGAAAAAAACTCATTCCCTAATAGATAGAATGAATTTTTATCCTCAATCCTATAGGGAAAAGTTCCATGATGTTGCTGACTGGCTAAAAGAAAGACCCTGCGTAAGAAGAAGGGGTCTAGGTACACCTTTTCCTTTTGAAAATGGCTGGATCATAGAGTCTTTATCTGACAGCACAATTTATATGGCTTTTTATACAATAATCCACATAATCAGGGAAAATAATCTCAATCCAAATGACCTTGATGAAAAATTCTTTGACTATGTTTTCCTAGGTAGAGGAAATGCAAGAAACAATATTGAAAAAGAACTTAGGGAAAATTTCCAGTATTGGTACCCAAATGATTTGAGGGTATCATCAACCGCTCACACAAGCAACCATTTCATATTTTTCCTTTTCCATCATACTGCAATTTTCCCTGAAAAATTTCAGCCTGGAGGATTAATGATCCTTGGTATGCTGATAAGTGAAGGGGCAAAAATGTCCAAGTCCAAGGGTAATGTAATACCACTGGCAAAGATAGCAGAGAAATATTCTGCTGATCTTTTCAGATTGTACATAATTTCAACAGCAGATTATGATACCGTCCTGGACTGGAGAGAGGCTGAGGTAAAATCGCTTGAAAAAAGGCTAGAAAAATTCAACCAAATAGTAGAGGAAACTATATCTGCAAAAGGATTGGATAAATTCAATGACATGGACCTTTATTTGATAAATAAATTCTGGATGAGATTCAATACAGCAAAAGATTTGATGGAAAATTACAAGTTCAGGGACGCAATAATAGAGATATTTTACAATTTTATGAATGATATAAAATACTATGAAAAAAGGGAGAGCGCAGAAAGGGCAAGGATGGTCCTAAAAAACATATTGCCTGAATGGTTGAAATCCTTAGCCCCTTTTATTCCGCATACATGTGAGGAATACTGGCATATGCTCGGTAAAAACACATTCATTTCAATAGAAAAATTCCCTGATAAAAGGGAAATAGACATGAAAATTATTGATGAGGTGAATTACATAGAAAACGTTTTAATTGACATTAAGAACATTTTAAGTGTTTCAAACATAGTTCCAAAGAAAATTTACATTTATACTGCTAGCGAGAGAACTAAAAATTTAGTAAATATTGCAAAAAAGGACAAAAACGTTGCATTCAAGGAGGCAAAAAATAAGGATGAATTAAATATATTAAAGCAAGTAATTTCACAGAGGCTTTTCAATGAGGTCAATATAAATGAAAAGGAAACATTATTGAAAGCAAAGAGTTACATTGAAAAAGAGACAAATGCTGAAATATTAATTGATAGTGATGAAGATCCAGGAAAAAAGAGGAATTTGGCTTTGCCTGGAAAGCCATCAATATTCATTTTAAAATAATTTAATGTTTTACTTTTTTCCAATCTTCAAGAAATCTTTCGATACCCTCATCCGTTTTTGGGTGCATGATCAATTTTTCAAGTACCTGATATGGCATGGTAACTATGTCAGCACCTATCAATGATGCTTCATAAACATGTATTGGATGCCTCACGCTCGCTACTATAATCTCAGTTTTGAAATTATAATTATTAAATACTGTTTTTAAATCATCTACAATCTTCATGCCGTATTCACTTATGTCATCAAGCCTTCCTACAAATGGTGAAACATAAGAGGCTCCTGCCTTTGCAGCAAGCAATCCCTGATTGCTTGTAAATATCAATGTTGCATTAGTTTTTATTCCCTTCTCCTTCAGCTTTTTCATTGTCTTTAGACCTTCAGAAGTAAGAGGGACTTTAATTACAACATTATCCCCCAGCTTTGCAAGGTCTAGAGCTTCTTCAACCATGCCTGATGAATCTAGAGATGTTACTTCCAAACTAACCGGACCGTTTACCGTTTTTAAAATTTCTAAAACAATTTCTTTAAAAGTTCCATGCGATGCTTCTTTCGCTATTAAAGTTGGATTAGTCGTGACACCATCTAAAATACCAAGATCATTCGCTTTCCTTATTTCAGAAATATTTGCCGTATCTAAAAATATCTTCATATTTTTCACCTTATGATTTCCATCGATTTTTTGATTATATTTTCTTTACTAATTCCATATTTTTCAAGCAGGGCCCATCCTGGACCGCTTTCTCCAAACTGGTCCATGACTCCTATCCTTTTTAATTTTGCTGTACCATGTTCTGCAATTATTTCAGCAACCCTGGATCCTAGGCCATTGTATATGGAATGCTCCTCAACTGTTATTACCTTTCCTGTGTTTTTTGCATATTTTGATACTAATTCTGAATCTATTGGCTTTAAAGTAGGCATATGAATAACTGCAGCATCTATCCCCTTTGCCTTTAGATCATTTGCTGCATCTACCGCAATACTTAATGTTATACCTGTTGATATTATTGTTAAATCATGGCCATCCTTAAATAAAATGCCTTTGCCCAATTCAAATTCATAATCATTTAGAAGTGTTGGAACCTTTTCTCTAGACAACCTAACATAAAAAGGTCCATCCATATAGGCAATTTTTTTAATTACCTTCCTAGTCTCAGGTGCATCAGCTGGTGCTATCACCCTGAAATTGGGCAGTCCTGACATAATACCAATGTCTTCAAGCATCTGATGGGTGGCACCATCCTCTCCCACGGTTAAACCTGCATGTGTAGCTACAATCTTTACATTTAAATTTGTATAGGCAATACTCTGTCTTATTATATCATAGGCTCTTCCTACTATGAATACAGCAAATGAACTTGCGAATACTATTTTACCTGATCTTGCCAATCCAGCTGCAACCCCAACTTCATTCTGTTCCTGAATGCCCATATTGAAGAATCTTTCTTTATATTTATTTCCGAACATTATTGTATGTGTACTGGATGAAAGATCAGCATCCAGAACAACTATTTTTTCATCTTCACCAATTTCTAGGAGGGTTTCACCATAAGCTACTCTCTGGCTTTCCATCATGTTGATCCCTCCTTCAAAATTTTTTCTCTTTCCGTTTCAAGCTCTTTAATTGCCTTCTCATACTGTTCCTTATTTGGAGCTTTGCCATGGAATTCGTGTGTATTCTCCATAAAAGAAACGCCTTTGCCTTTTACAGTATTTGCAACAATCATTTTAGGCTTACCATTTTTATTTTGTGAAATTTTGATTGCATTATAAATTTCCTCAATGTCATGGCCATTTATTGATTGCACTTCCCAACCAAATGCTTTAATTTTAGATTCAATATCGCCGAGAGGTAATATATTTTCAGTTGATCCATCCAATTGATATTTATTTCTATCTAAAATAGCTATCAAATTATCAAGGTTATTATGTGGAGCATTTATCATTGCTTCCCATACAATACCTTCATCCATTTCTCCATCACCAATAAGAACATATATATTATAATCTGCCTTATCCAATTTACCTGCAATGGCCATCCCAATTGCTGTACTGAAACCCTGTCCAAGGGATCCTGTGGTCATATCAACACCCGGTACATGGATTGTTGGATGCCCTTGTAATATTGATCCGAGCTTTCTGAAAGTAAAAAGATCATTTATGGGAAAATAACCCTTTAACGCAAGAGAGGCATAATAAGCTGCGGATGCGTGGCCTTTGCTCATAACAAACCTATCCCTTTTGCTCCATTCTGGATTTTTAGGATCCACATTCAATACCTTAAAATATAAAACAGATAGAATATCTGAAGCGGAAAGAGATCCACCCGGATGGCCAGATTGCGCATTATAAATCATTTTTATTGCTAATGTCCTTATTTCATTTGCTTTTAATTTAATTTCCTTTTGTTCCTCAATATTCATCAAAATCCCTCTTTGAAAAATAATAGATGTCGCTATGCTTCTTATAACCCATATCCTGGAAAAGTGTCTGTGATGGAATATTCCATTCTTCAATGAGGACTGCAAATAAATAAATACCTCTGCTCCTAAAAAGTTCTTCAGCCTTTTTAATAAGTTCTTTGGCTATACCTTTCCTCCTGTATGCAGGATCAACAGCGAGCCTGTTGATCCAGCCTTTTCTACCATCATCCGTAAGAAGGGCGATACCAACAAGCTTTTTACCGTCAAAGGCTCCTAAAAACATGTTTGGTTGTTTTATCATCTGTTCTGTTATTGATTTTTCACTATCCCTTCCATTTGGTTTAAACTTTAATCCAGCATTTTTCCATAGTTCCACTACTTTAGCATAATCTTCGATGGAAAGAAACCTATATTCCATAGATGGTAAAATGGGATTTATTTCTTAAATTTTTTTTAAACATTTTGAATAATTTCACCATAAAGATAAAAAGTACTAAAACTATTTATTTTGGCAATGTAAAATTCATTAAGATTGACATTCTTAACTATTACAGGTCTATATCCATCTGTTCTTGCTAAAAAATCTGTCTTACCTTTTTCTGTAACAAGAATTTTTTTCAAGGATCCCTGAAGCTCCTTATTTCTTTCAAAGCTAATTAATCTATGAATTTCAGTTAATTTCAAAGACCATTCCTTCGCTGTTTTTGATTTTACAGGCTTAAGCCTAAATGCCACTGTTCCCTCTCTTGGCGAATATCTTGTTATATTCAAAATGTCTGGTCTTATTTCATTTACCATAGAAACTGTTTTTGAGAAACTTTCTTCATTTTCTCCTGGAAAGCCTACAATCACATCCGTTGAAAATGTGTAGTGGTCAAAATTACTTTTAATTTTGTTAGCAATATACTTAAAATCTGATGAACTATATTCTCTACCCATGCTTTCTAAAATTTTGTCATCCGCACTCTGAAACGGTATGTGAAAAAATTTGAATACCTTTTCTGACCTGAATGAATCAATTAATTCTGGCAATATTTTAATAGTATTACTTGGTTCCATCATGCCTACTCTAATTCTATATTCACCTTCAACACTTGTAAGATAATTAAGCAGTTCAGCTAAATTTGTTTTAATATCAAGGCCATAGGCTGCGGTATCCAATGCACTCAATCTAATTTCCTTATATCCTTTTTTTAAAGCGTCTTTAAATTTTTCCATTATTTTTTCTGGGCCTTGACTTTTAATGCTTCCCCTTGCAAGTTTGGATATGCAGTATGTGCAATGTCCGGTACATCCCTGAGCTATTGGTATTGTAATTGTATTCTCGATTAAAGGAACATTTTGAATATTTATTTCATTGTTAAATGATTTAGGTGTTATATATAAAAAATCCTTTGCCTTAATTAAATTGGGTTTTACTGCTGGCAAACATCCATAGACAAGAATTTTTTTGTTTAGTCTTGATAATTCATTTATTCTCCTAATCATATAATTTTCAGTATGTTTTATTACAATGCATGTTCCTATTATAATCAAATCAGCATTTTCTGGTGAATTCACTAATTCATTATTTTTTTCAAGCATGGATTGAACCAGTTCCAAAGTTTCAGCTTGATTTAAAGAGCATCCATATTTTTCGTAGTAAATTTTCACGCTTTTTGCCATGATTACAAATTTAAAAATATTTCTGTGATAATGTTTATCTATATATATTGATTTTCCCAAATAAGGTGACCTTCCATGGATGATAAAAGTGAAATGATGCAATTTTTAGGTATAAATAGTTTAGATGATCTTTTTAAGGATATTCCTGAAGAAGTTAAAATAGATAAATTGAACATTCCAGAGGGTATTGATGAACAAACTCTTAGAACAGAGGCAAGAAATATTTTAGCAAAGAATAAATCATTTTTCGATATGCCAAGCTTCTTGGGTGCCGGCGTTTATAATCATTACATACCTGCAGGTGTTTATGCTATAGCTTCAAGGTCTGAATTTTATACTGCCTACACACCATACCAGCCTGAAATATCACAGGGGATGCTTCAAACTCTGTTTGAATATCAGAGCTACATCGCTGAATTAACTGGTCTTGATGCAGCCAACGCATCTATGTATGATCATTCTACAGCCCTTGGTGAAGCAGCTAGAATGGCCCATAGCATAAATGAAAAAATGGAAATTTTAATACCAAAAAATTTACAGTGGCAAAAAAAGAGTGTTCTATGGAATTATATAAAAGGATTAGGCATGAAAATTATTGAATACGATTATGACAAAAAAACCGGAAAAATTGATCTTGAGGATCTTAAAAATAAAATAAATAATAATACGGCAGCTGTTTATGCAGAAAATCCAAATTTCTTTGGTGTTATTGATGAAAATGTCCTAAAAATAAGAGAACTGGGTAAATTCATATTCATCGCTGGAATAAATCCAATATCACTTGGAATTTTAAAATCACCGGGGGACTATGGAGCAGATATCGCAATAGGTGAAGGTCAGATAATAGGAAATCCAATGAACTTCGGAGGGCCTTTGCTTGGAATTTTTGCAACAAAAATGGAATATGTGAGAAAAATGCCTGGCAGAATTATAGGTATGTCTAAAGATAGGAATGGCAAAAGGGCATTTGTTATGACACTTCAAACAAGAGAGCAGCATATTAGGAGAGCAAGGGCAACAAGTAACATTTGTTCCAATGAAGCCTTATGTGCTGTATTTTCAGCATCCTATCTATCATTCCTAGGTAAATCAGGTTTAAGAAGGCTTGCAGAAATAAACATGCAAAGGGCAAATGATGTCAGGGAGAAAATTTTAAGCATAAATGGATTTAAGAATGCACATGAGTCATTACATTTCAATGAATTTGCAATCATATTACCTAAGAGCGAAATTGACATACATAAACATCTTCTTTCAAGAAATGTTCATGGTGGATATTTATTAAACACCTGGAACAAAAATGCATTTCCAGAGCTTGGAAATGCCATGCTTTTCAATGTAACTGAAGTACATTCAGATAAGGATGTGGAAAAATTATTGAATGCATTGAAGGAGGTGCAATGATTATGTTTCATCAGGCAGTATGGGATGAAAAATTAATTATAGAAAAATCTGGAAAACGGACTTTGAAATTACCATTTGAAAATGTTGAATTTAAAATGAAAATTCCTGAAGATCTTGCAAGAAAAGATCTTAATATAAATGACAATGAGGAATATGAGGTAATAAGGCATTATGTCAGGTTATCCCAAATGAACTATGGTGTAGATCTTAATACCTATCCTTTAGGTTCATGCACAATGAAATATAATCCAAAAATCTCTGAAGAGATAGTTTCAATGGATCAGGTTAAGTACATTCATCCATTGCAGGATGAATCAACTGTACAGGGATCGCTTCAAATAATGTATGAATTGCAGGAATTCCTTAAGGAGATTGGTGGAATGGATGCAGTAACTCTTCAACCTGTAGCTGGAGCTGATGGTGAATTTACTGGTTTGCTTCTTGTAAGGGCTTACCATGAAAACAGAATGGATTTCAAAAGAACTGAAATAATTGTGCCAGATTCAGCTCATGGTACTAATCCAGCAAGCTCTACAATGGCAGGTTTTACTACAATAGAAATAAAATCAAATGAGAATGGAATGGTTGACTTAGACGCACTTGAAGCTGCTTTGTCAGATAAGACAGCAGCTTTCATGATCACAAATCCTAACACTCTTGGCATTTTTGAGGAAAATATTTTAAAGATTGCAAAAATGGTCCATGAGAAAGGTGCTTTATTATACTACGATGGCGCAAACTTAAATGGAATTATGGGTAAAACTACACCTGGAAAGATGGGTTTTGATATAGTGCATTTCAACCTTCACAAAACATTTGCCACGCCACATGGAGGCGGTGGCCCAGGAGCAGGGCCTGTGGGTGTTAAGAAAAAATTGGAAGAATTTTTACCTGTGCCCGTAATAGGATTTGATGGTAAAAAATACTTCTTTGATTATAACATAAAGAATTCAATTGGAAAAATAACTGGCTTCTATGGAAACTTTGCTGTACTTGTTAGGGCCTGGGCATATATAAAGCTAAAAGGTGGAAGTGGCTTGAAGGAAGTTACTGAAATGGCAGTGCTTAATACAAATTATTTAAGAAAAAAGCTTCAGGGATATTACGATCTTCCATATAAGGAATTAAGGAAGCATGAAGTCGTTTTCAGTGGAACAAATTTCAAGCAGTACGGCATAAAGACCTTGGACATAGCAAAGAGAATGCTGGATTATGGTTTACATGCACCAACCATATATTTCCCATTGATTGTTGAGGAAGCACTAATGATGGAACCTACGGAAACGGAATCAAAAGAAAACCTTGATAAATTTGCTGAAATTATGATAAGAATAGCATCAGAAGCAAAAGAGAATCCTGAACTTTTAAAAAATGCACCTCAAAATACGGCTGTTGGAAAGATAGACGAAGTTGAAGCAGCTAGGAACCCTGTTCTCTCATGGAAAATGATTAAAAAATAATCTTTTTTTCTTTTTTGAAAGAATAATATACGTGTATTTTATATACTTAAAGAGTCATGGAAAAATCTGATGAATCAATTTCTTTAAAATTTAGGCGAGATTTAAAGTTCAGAGATTTAGTGAGTATTGGTGTAGGTGCCATGACTGGTGCTACAATATATGTCATGGCAGGTCAGGCAACTGCTCTCGCTGGAACGGGAGTTTTACTTGCACTGGTTTTTAATTATATAATTACAATGCTCACCGGAATGACTTATGCTGAACTATCAACAATTTATCCTGAAGCGGGTGGAGGATATCTTTTTGTGGAAGAATCTCTGCCTAAACCCTTTGGTTTCATGGGTGGATGGATGTCATGGTTTTCTCATTCTATTGCAGATGCCTTTTATACAGTAGTTTTTGCAACAGGTCTTTTATGGTTGTTCCAGGAATATGGTATTGTCATACCAATAAACTATGTAATTTTTGAAAAATTGATGATTCTTCTAATTCTAATAGTAATTATCTTGATTAATTACTGGGGTACTGCAACAACTGGAAAATCGCAAACATTGATTACAAATATTCAGGTTGCACTACTCATTGTTTTTATTGTTGCTGGAACTGTTGCAATAATAAGGCATCCAAACGTTCCTTCAAATCTTTTGCCATTTAATACAACACCTATGGGTATATTGCTTGCCATGGGTCTGTTATTTGTGGCTTTTGAAGGTTATGAAATAATTGCCCAAGGAGCTGAGGAAATAGAAAATCCAGAGAAAAATATACCAAAGGCCATCTTTGTTTCTGTAGCAATTATTACCATTCTTTACGTTGCATTATTTTTTGTAATGCTTGGTGGTGCGGGGACAGCATGGGTAGGTTCACATGGGGAAAATGCAATGGTAGACTATGGAAAAATTATTATGGGCAGTTATGGCCCTGCACTTGTTATCCTGGCAATGCTTATTGGTTCAGGTGCTACACTTAACGCTACAGTATATTCTGCAATAAGAGTATCATTTGCCATGGGTAGAAATGGGTCACTCCCAAAGATTTTCTCTAGGATGCATAAGAAGCACAGAACCCCTCATATCGCAACACTTGTAACGGGTGTTATAATTGGGGGCATGGCCCTATTCCTTCCTCTAGATACTATAGTAGCAGCCGCAAGCATAATGTTTCTTTTACTTTTTACTCTTGTAAATATAGCTGTAATAGTCCATAGGTACAAGCATCCAAATGCAAAAAGGGCATATTCTATACCACTATTTCCATTGATACCAATTCTTGCTATTATTACAAAACTTCTTGTTGCATTTGCACTTTGGATATTTTCACCAGAATCTTGGTACATTGCTCTTTTATGGATTGAGGCAGGTCTTCTAATATATTATTTTTGGGCAGGTAAAAAAGAGATAGAAAGACCTTCGCCCATAGTTGAAAAGGAAGAAGTGAAAATAGAAAAGAAAAAAATTAACATGCTTGTACCCCTTTCTGAAGAATTTCCCAGCAGTGTGAAAATAGCATCAATGATTGCTAAAAGTATGGATTCTAATATATTCATATTCAGCACAATTGAAGTTCCTATGACCGTTTCGCCACAATCAATCACATATAATGAATCCACGGATAGAATAAAAATGATGGAAAGAATGGAAAAAGTAGCCAAAAAATATGGTAAGCAAGTCTTGACAATAATAACTGTTTCTCACGATACTGTTAATTCAATAATTGATGAAGTAAAAGAAAGGAAAATTAATCTATTGTTTATGACATGGAGGCAAAAAAAGGGTAAGCGCTTAATTTTTGGTTCAACACTTGAAAAAATTTATAGAAATCCACCTTGTGATATCATAATTTTTAGGGATCACATACCTGAAAAAATAAATGAAATAAGCCTTGTAATATCCAAAAGAAAGAGCAGCGATTTTTCATTCCTCATTGCTACCTATTTGGCAAAGGAGTTTAATTGCAAGCTAAAAATACTCGAATTCACATACAATGGCCAAATATCTGTTAAAGCTGAAAATTATATTAAAAAAGCTAAAGAAAAAGAGATTGATGTTGATGTTGTTTCTTTTCCTAATGACATGATAATGGGTAGAATTCTTGAACTATCCAAATCTGCAGAATTTTTAATAATGGCACCTCCATCAGAATACATGGATGGCAGGATACCTATATCCGCAGATCCAAAGATTATAGGTAGGATGAAAGGTCCAATCCTCGTAGTTAGAAAAGTTTTATCTGAAGAAGATTTAAGTGAAATTTCAATGCTCATACACGGCTGATTTTATTTTTTTAAGCAACTCTGACTTTACCTGTTCAGATTTTTCACTTGTTTCAGCATGTATGCATATTTCATATTTATCAAAATCTTTACCTATTTGCTTTAAAAATATACCTGGCCTTTCATTTTGTTCTATATTTGGTATATCAGAAATAATTTTCATTATAAGCTCTTCGAATTCACCAGTTTTAATATGGCTAGGTACTTCAACATTGATTCTTACAGGGAAAGATCTCCCTGGGGAAGAAATTACCCTTACGGATTCACTTAAAATTTTTGAATTGGGAACATATATAATTTTACCCATGTTATCCCTTATTTGTGTAAAAAGAATTCCTATGTTTATAACAAATCCCTCAATTTCATTATTGATTGATATATAATCTTCTTCAACAAATGGTTCTGAAGATAGTATAATAAGACCTGAAATAGCATTTTTTACTGGTGTGTAAAAAATGAATAATATTATAACAAGGATCAAAATTATGAAAAAGATAAAAACGAATATATCTGCATACCTGAAACCAAGCATGGATAAAAATATTAGAATAATACCAAATGAAACAAGTATAATAATGGAATTTCTGATTATTCCCATTAAATATTTACCTAGCTTTTCCTTCTGGTTGCTTGATCTTAGTTTTATATCCCTTATGAAGGCACCAAATAGAAGGTAAAGAATTATGCCAATGATTATGAGAAGAATAATCATTAGGAAACCTTCCATGTTCCTTGAAAAGAATAAGCCCAAACCCCTGCTAGTGTTTCCTAGGAGACCAAAACTTGAAAGCAAAATAATAATTGAAAATATTAATGCCATTAAATATATTATATATTTAATAATTAGCTCAGAGTAATATCCAACCCTTTCACTTATCAATTTTTTAGGTTTAGTGTGAAGCTCTCCTCTCATATATCTGAAAATCCTGTTTACTATTGATAAAACAAGCATTGAAAAAAGAAGAACGAGGATTATTGAAAAAAATGTGTAAATATATGGGAAAATGATCTTAGTTGTATAATCCCTTATACCAAATCCTATGTTTGAATAAATATAAATAAGAAAAACGAATAAAAATGAGAAAAATGCATAAAGTAGGATTATTTCTAGTAGTTCAACACTATTTTCTCCGAGAAATATGGATTCCTTGATTTTTAAATAATTAAAAAATCTGTTTAAATATGAAACTATGTAGAGTGCAATTACAACTATTCCTATTGTTGCAATAATTGGTATGAGTAGCTGATTGAATATATGAACCAATCCCATTTAATATGTAATTGTTTTCTATATTTTTAATCTTTCTTATTTAATCCATCTTGCATAATCTTTTGCATGGTAGGAAATAATTATATCAGCGCCTGCCCTCTTAATTGATGTTAAAAGTTCTTTAACCACGGCCTTTTCATCTATATATCCTGCCATGGATGCTGATTTTACCATACTGTATTCACCGCTCACGTTGTATGCTGCTATTGGAAGATCGAATTTCTCCCTTGCCATTTTTATTATATCCAAATAAAATAGAGAGGGTTTTACCATGATAATGTCTGCACCTTCCATTATGTCAAGCTCAATTTCCCTCATGGCTTCCCTTGAATTTGAATAGTTCATCTGGTATGTTTTTCTATCTCCGAATTTGGGTGCAGATTCTGCAGCATCCCTAAATGGTGAATAAAGTGAAGAAGAATATTTTGCGCTATATGCCATAATTGGAATATATTCATACCCATTAGAATCTAAAATTTCCCTGATCGCTTTTACCTGGCCATCCATCATTCCACTTGGCGCTACCACATCAACTCCACTTTTTGCATAGCTCAATGCTATCTTCTGATAAATTTCAAGAGTTTTATCATTTAGAATTTTATTTCCTGAAACAATACCGCAGTGACCATGGGAAGTATATTCGCACATGCACAGGTCAGCAAAAATAAGCAAATTGGTTTCTTCCTTGAGCTTTCTAATACTTTTCTGAATCACACCCTTATCATCATATGCTGAGGATGCTCCCTCATCCTTGCAGTATGGTATGCCAAATAGTAAAACAGCTTTTAAGCCAAGATCTTCTAATTCTTTTCCTTCATCTGCAAGATAATCGATGGGCAATCTTGAAATACCTGGCATAGATGGTATTTCCATCCTATTTTTTATGTTTTCATCCACAAATATTGGATATATGAAATCCTCTATCTCTAGCTCAGTCTCTTCCACCATTCTTCTTAGTATGGCATTCTCTCTCAGCCTTCTCATCCTTACATTTGGAAACATTTTTCATTCACCCAAGATCTTTTTTAAAATTTCGAATTGATCCTTTGTTAATTTACTCCCATTTTTCCTTAAATTTGTAACCATTCTGGAATATATTTTTTTAATCAATGAATTACCATATTTTTCTAATATTTCTCTAGACCCTTCACCGAGTATTTTTACAGATTCTTCAATCTCTTCCTCCTTTATTGAATTTGCTTTTTTAAATAAATTTGATATTAATTCTTCAATTTCCATGGATTTTATTTTTTCATCTATAGTTGAAATCTTATCATTAATTATGTTATTTGCCTTTTCCATTTCTTCTTTTCTTCTTATTATATTCTTATCAACATATTTTTTAATGTATTCAAGATCTATATAATATCTATCTTCAAGAGTCTCTATATTCCTTGGATTTCCAAGGTCAATAACTATGGATGGTTTTACAGAATTAAAATCTTCCTTTTTTAAAACAGGCTCATTAACAGAAATTGCAGATATTATTGCATCAAATTTTGATAACTCATCCTTAATATTTTTTATTAAGTCTGTTTTTACATTATATTTATCCCGAATTATTTTTAACTTTTCTTCATTCCTACCAAAAACAGTGATCTCATAATTATTATTTATTAAATATTTCAATATTGAATTCGCTACTTTACCTGTTCCGATTAAGCATACTTTTCCTTTCAATGCCATGGTTTCTAAAATTCTCACAGATGTCTGAGGTATTGATACAATACCATTACCTATCTTTGTTGATGATCTTATCAACTTTGAAATATTTAATGCCTTCATAAAAATATAATTAATGATTTTTCCAGAAGTGTTATTTTTTATTGAATTATTGAGCGCTTCCTTCACCTGCCTCTGTATGTCCTGTTCTCCAGGTATCATTGAATCCATCCCCGCTGATACCTGTATAATATGCCTAACAGCATCCATATCATATAGGACCCTTGCTTTCCCATATCTTAAAAATAGATTTTTTATTTTTTCTGAAGCATCTTCCCTAGGGACAATGTAAATTTCAAATCTATTACAAGTCCTTAGTATTAAAATTTCACTTGATACATCCTTAAAATTGTTAATTATGTATTTATCATCTATCGATGTCCATTTCCCCAATAAATTCAAATCCATGTCCCTGTAGGATGCAATAATGTTAATCAGGAACATACTTCTCCCTCCAGAGTTTAATAGCAAATTCATATGCACCAATAAAATTATCTTCCTTTACCATGTCCCAAAAAATTTTTTCATTGAATAATGATCTAAAAAATTTCTTCCTTTTTTCTTCATCATGGGAATCTAAAGAGTTTCTAATTCTTTCAATTAAATCCAATGCTTTAGAATACTCTTTCAATGATGGTGATAATCTATCCCTTATGAATGTTGCAAGGGAAGGAGCTTTACCGGATGTTGATATGGCCATTATGATTCCATTTTCATTATGATATGCAGGAAATATGGCTTTACTTTTTTTATCATCTACCAAATTAAAAATTTTCCTCTTCTCTTCACATTCTTTCATGATTAGTGAATTAATATTTTTATCACTTGTAGCAATTATTACAAGATCAGCATCTTTTATGTATTCATTAATATCTTCCTTAGATTCAATTTTTTTAGATATCATTTTTACATCTCTTTTTAGAAAATCCTCCATAAACTTTTCAGAAACTACCGTAATATCAGCACCTTCCAAATAATCTAATTTCCTAAGCGCTACCTTTCCTCCACCGAAAATTACAATCTTTATTTTTGATAAATCCAAGAATATTGGAATATATTTCATTTTACATCATTCTTCAGATTCTTCACTGTTCTTAAAATTTCATAATTTATATGCATTTCATCAAGCTTTTTGGAAAAGGATTTTAATTCATCTTCGTTGAAGAAATGGGCCATTGCAAAATAACTGTAAGGAAATTTTTCATTTTTTTCTCTAACATAAAAATGTGTTATATGTGCTAAATTAATTACCTTTTCAATATTTTCATCATCCATATTCATTGCAATTAAAGCACTTACCCTGTATCCAAGTTTCTCATGATCAAGTAAAGCCCTAAATTTGATTATTTGGCCTTTGTTTACCATATCATTTAAAATCTTAATTAATTCATCCTTTCTCATTGAAAAAATTTTTGCAAGATCTCCATAAGGATCATTTGAAATTGGTATACCTTTCCTTAAATCTGATATTTTTATCATTTTTTTACCTCAAATTCAGTATCGAGTTTAAGTGATTTCACTGATCTAAGGATTATATAATCATCTATTTCTAACTTTTCAGTGATAATTTTAATTTGCTTTAATATTTCTTCAAAATTTTTTCCTGATATTGTAAACCATATATTATAATGATGATCCCTCAAATAATTGTGTGTAATATTTTCAAAAGAATTTATAAATTCTGAAACTTTAACTATGTCTTTTTCATTTGCCTTTATTGCAACAAGGGCCCTCTCATATTTTTCAATGTAACTTTTAGATAATTTAGGAATTATTTTCTTTATATATCCCAAGTTGTATAAATTAATTATTCTATTCATAACCTCAAACTCATCAAGACCAAGATCTTTGGCAATTTTCAAATATGGCCGATCATCTATAGGAAATTCATTTTGTATGTAAATTAAAATTTTTCTATCAACTTCATCCATAAAATCACACCTTCAAAATGGACAAGCGGGATCTTCCTGAAGATAATCACCATAAATAGCAAATGCCCTTGCCCTTGAACCTCCACAAATTTCCCTGAAATTGCATTTGCCACACTTACCTTTCAACAGATAAGGATCCTTAAGATCCCTGAATACAGGAGATTTAATATAAACATCAACAATGTTATCTTTTCTAACATTACCAGCTATTATGGGTAGAAATCCAGTTGGTTGAATTTCACCTATATGCGATATGAAAATAGTTCCCCTGCCATCTGTCACACCTAGATTTTTACTATCCTTTGTTACTGGCAACATTTTTTTTATCATTTTGATATCAGAGTTTTTCATTAAATAATTGAAAATTTCACCATTATCCTTTGGACCTTCCATCTTTACTCTATTGTAAAAAGGTGCTTCTGTTACCTTTATCCTGAAATCCATTGAACTCTGTACATAGTAAAGCCATGACATGACCTGAATAATTTCGTCTGAGTTCAATGATAGCTCACTAGTTGCTCTGCCTGTAGGTACGATGAAAAAAAGATCCCATGTTTTTATATTAAAAGATTGAACAAGCCTCAATATGTTTGGGAGATCCATTAAATTGTGCTTTCCAACTGTGGTATTCACCTGGAGATTCACTTTCCCCTGCAAATAATTTAGAATTTCAATTGATGTTTTGAATGTACCATTAACATTTCTAAAATTGTCATGTATTTTTTCATTGCTACCATCAATACTTATTGCCACATTTTTGACTTTTTTTGAAATTAAATCAAGTTTTTCAGGTGTAGCTAGCTTTGTTCCGCTAAATGATATTGATAAACTAAAATTTTCTTTGTTAAATATATCTAGGATTTGAAAAATGTCTTCACGCATTAAGGGATCTCCACCTGTAATTATAACCATGGGCTTTGGATTATTGAACTTGGAAAGGTCTTTAGCTAGTTTTTCTATTTCATCTAAATTAAGTTCAAGTGGATTTCTCTTTTTTTGAGCGCTTGCCCTGCAATGTTTACATGTAAGTAAGCAGGCCCTAGTTACCTCGTAAAATACTATTATGGGATTCTCAGAAAAATTCATTTAAAATCCTCCGGAATTTCTGTTTTAATTTCATCATCTGTGAGATAACAGTCCGGTTCCTCTGACCATAGATCACCATTGTATCTCAATGCCCTTAACCTGAAACCACCACAAATGTCCTTGAAATTGCATTTAGCGCATTTTCCTTTGAGTAAATCCTTCTTTCTGTGCCTGAGATCGTAGATAATTCCCTCTTCATTATTCCATATCTCAGAAAAATTTTTTTCTTTAACATTCCCCTGTGAATAATCCCACCAAAACTGGTTTGGATGCACATTTCCCCATGGATCAATATTACCTGCTTTAATACCAGAATTATCACCGCCCCTTCTCCTAAGAAGTTTGTATACTTCCTTGGATCTTGGATCATTATTTTTAAATAATTTTAAAAACAGGTATATGCCATCAACAGGATTATCAACGCTAAGAATTTCCATGTTTATTTTATTATCATGAATTTCATATGTTTTATCAATTAAAAAATCTATTGTTTCTCTTCTTTCTTTGTTTGTTATATCTTGATTCATTGATCCTCTTCCGGCTGGAACTAAATGGTAAAGGCAGAATCTGTCTACCTGAAGCTCCTCAGCCAAATTAAATACCCTGGTAATATCATCTTTGTTATATTTTGTTACTGTAAATCTAATACCATTCATCATTCCTGCATCTTTTACGTATTTTAGACCCTGAAGAGCCATATCAAAAGCACCTTTTACACCTCTGAACTCATCATTTTTTGAACCAAAGCCATCCAAACTTATTCCAACATATTTCACACCAGATTCAGCTAATTTAGATGCTACATTTTCATTTATTGTTGTACCGTTTGATGACAATGTTACCCTAATATTTTTTTCATTCATGTATGATGCAATTTCATAAATATCAGGATGAAGTGTTGGCTCACCACCTGAAAGGATAACAACTGGTAGGCCCATACTGGCAAGATCATCCGTAACACTTAAAATCCTTTGAGTGGATAATTCATTTGGTGATCTCTTTGTATTAGCGTTCGCATAGCAATGCATGCATTTTAGATTACATTGCAAAGTCAAATTCCAGAATAAAACGGCTAGGTCTTTTTTTGTATATCTTAAAAGTTCAGGGTTTGTTTCATAGCTGAACCTTGATTCATCAATTGTCCTACTCACTGTTCCAGATTTAAAAAGTAGTTGATTGAACGCAATCATATTAATTGTGTGATGCAAAAAAGTATAAAAACACTTTGAATCCTCTCAATATAATTGTAAAAAATATATAGTGGATATTTTTATGCACACATTATGAAATCTAAAAAACTTTTTAATGTATCAAGAAAACTGTTTCCAGGTGGTGTGAATTCGCCTGTTAGATTTTATGATCCATACCCTTTGTTCATAAAAAAGGGAAAGGGATCTAAAATATTTGATGTAGATGGTAATAAATTTATAGATTTCTGTTTAGCATATGGGCCTCTCATTCTAGGACATTCTGATGCAAGTGTAAAAAATGCAGTTAAAAAGCAGCTTGAAAATGGTTGGTTATTTGGAGCTCCTACTGAAGAGGAAATTTTACTGGCTAAAATCATAAATGAATCAATTCCATACATGGAAATGATGAGATTTGTTAGCTCTGGAACGGAAGCGACCATGCATGCCATAAGACTTGCAAGAGCTTACACAAATAGAAAAAAGATTGTAAAGGTATTCGGAGGTTTTCACGGTTCACATGATTCAGTTCTTGTTTCTCCAGGAAGCGGTGCAATTGGAATACCCTCGTCACCTGGAATACCTGACGAAATTTCAGCAAATACCCTCGTTGTTGATTATAACAATACAGAAGAAATTAAAAAGGTCTTTGAAAATAACAAAGATGAAATAGCAGCAATAATAATTGAGCCTGTCCTTGGTAATGTTGGTGTTATTCCACCATTGGATGGCTATCTTAAAATGATTAGAGAAATAACAACTGATAATAATTCACTGCTTATATTCGATGAGGTAATCACAGGTTTCAGGTTCCACTATGGCAGTGCCGGGCAATATTTCAACGTTGAACCTGATTTAACAATACTTGGAAAGATTGTTGGAGGAGGCTTTCCATTGGCAGTCTTTGGAGGAAAAGAAGATATAATGAAGAATATCTCCCCTTCTGGTAATGTATATCAGGCAGGTACATTTTCAGGGAATCCCATTTCAATGGTTGCAGGTATTGCAACCTTAAAAAAATTGAAAAATAAGGATTATAAAAATCTTGAAAATAGGGTGTCTATAATAAATAAATATGTTGAAGATGCAAAAAATGATAAAAAAATAGATTTACAGTTAAATTCAATGGTGAGCATGTTCCAGATATTCTTCAATAAAAATGAGATAAAGAATTACAATGATGCTTTAAAATCAAATACTGCAAATTTCAAAAAATTTTTCAATAAATTATTAGATAGAGGATTTTACATTCCACCAAGCCAGTTTGAATCTTTATTCATTAGCTTCTCCCATACTAAAAAAGAAGTTGAAGATTTTGGAAGGATAATTTATGAAGGACTATAAAATAAAAATTGGTACAAGAGGAAGCAAATTGGCCCTTGCTCAGGCAATGGATGTTTCTAAAAGATTGAATGAAATAGGTTTTGAAACTGAGATAATTGAAATAAAAAGCCACGGCGATGAGGATCATACACCTCTAAGATTATCAAAGGAATTTGGACTATTTACCAAAAGGATCAATGAAGAACTTTTAAACGAAAAAATAGATATTGCTGTGCATAGCATGAAGGATATACCAACAGAAATTGAAAATGGTCTTAAAATTGTTGCAGTCCTTAAAAGAGATAATTATGAGGATTTTTTTGTTTCAAATTATAATGTATTGAATTTGGAATCGGGAAAAAAGGTTGGTACATCAAGCCCAAGGAGAAGGTCCTTCTTAAAAATATTAAGACCGGATCTAGAAATTGTTGATCTGAGGGGGAATGTTGAAACAAGGTTAAAAAAGTTTGAATCCAATGAAGTTGATGCTTTGATATTAGCTTTAGCTGGATTGAAAAGACTAAATTTAAAAGTTCCTGGCTATGTTCTTGATCCTGATATATTTGTTCCTCAGGCTAACCAAGGCATAATTGCAATTGTATCAAGGAATGATTCTTCATTTAATGGCAAAATTTCTAAGATAAATGATGAAAAAACATTTGATTTAGCAAATGTGGAAAGAGAATTCTTAAAAGAAATGGATGCAGGATGTCACTCATCGGTTGGGATATTAGCAAGGTTTATTGGAAATAAAATCCTTGTACATGTATCCATAGTAAAAGATATAAGAATGGATTACTGGTCAATTTTTAAATTAAATGAACTAAATAATGAAATAAATAAATTCAGAAGGTGGTATAATGGCAGGTAAAGTTTATCTTGTTGGAGCAGGACCAGGGGATCCTGACCTTTTAACAATAAAAGCTTGGAAGATAATAAAAAAAAGTGACATAATTTTATATGATAGACTTGTGGATTCATCCATAATTAGAAAGATGCCAAAAAAAATTAAGAAAATATCTGTGGGGAAAAAAATTGGTGAAGATTCGGATGTTCAGCAGGAAAGGATAAATGAACTAATTGAGAAGTATTACAATAAAGGAAAAATAGTTGTAAGATTAAAGGGTGGTGATCCATTTCTCTTTGGAAGAGGTGGTGAAGAGGCAGAATTCATGAAAATGAAAAAAATAGATTTTGATGTAATTCCTGGAATAACATCAGCAATAGGAGTGCCTACTCATGCAAAACTTCCTTTAACGCACAGAAATTATTCTTCTTCAATTCACATTATTCCAGGCCATCTAAAAAAGGGACATGAATTGAACTGGGAGATGATCTCTAAACTTGAGGGCACACTAGTTATTTTAATGGGAGCAAGTAAGCTGGAAGAAATTATGAATAATCTAATGAAAAATGGGAAAAGTGAAGAAACACCTGTGTGCATTATTCAAAATGGAACAACAAAGAAAGAAAAAATTTTGAAAGGAAATATTAAAAACATCTCAGAAATTGCAAAGGAAGTTAAGGCACCTGTTGTTATAGTAGTGGGAAAGGTGGTGAAATTACTTGATTAAAATAATTACATTCAGACCTGAAGAAAAATTTAAGGATTTAAATGTAAGCATGGCAAAGGTAACAAACATACCCATTACAAAAATTGTAAAAAATAAAATTGATGAATTTTCATTCATGAATGATAATTATGATTATATAATATTTACAAGTTCAATGGCAGTAGAATCTTTTAAAGATCAGGTAAAGAATTTTAGAGAATTTTTAAATGGAAAAAAAATTGTAGCGATAGGAAATAAAACAGCTGAATCCATAGGCATGGATTGTATAGTTCCTAGTTTACAATCATCTGAAGGTATTCTTGAAACTATAAAAGATAATTCAAATGTACTTTTAATAAGAAGTGAAAATGGTAATCCTTATTTGGTGAAAAAATTAAAACAAAAGTGTAATATTAAAATTATAAATGCATATAGGAGTGAAATTCTAGATGGAAATTTCAAAGATGTATATGATTCTCTAAAAAATGGGTATTTCGACGCGACCATATTCACTTCTTCAATGATCTTTAATTCTTACATAACCATTTTTTCGCAGTATGGAAATCCCCTTGAAATACTTCCTAAAATAATCATAGCAATAGGAAGTGAAACAGCAAGATCCATGAAAAAATACAGTCTGAATCCAATGGTGATGGAAATACCTGATGTTGAATACAGCATAAAAAAAATTGTAGAAATATATCAAAAGTATGGTTTAAATCAAGCCTAGTCTTTTTAATCCCTCTACAACACCATTACCAAATTTTTTGTTTGTGATGTAATCTGCTTTTTCTTTAACTATTTCCCATGCATTTTTAACAGCTATACCTAAACCTGCATTTTCAACCATTTCCACATCATTTTCACTATCACCAAAGGCCACTATCTCATCGGTTGATATACCTAAAATTTCTGCTGCTTTTTTCAGGCCAAAAAATTTGTTCTGCTCTTTATGCGTAATGTGTATTCCAAAACCTGTTGCCTCTACTCTAAAACCCAGTGGTATAAAAAAATTCTTTACAGATTGTATGTCCATTGTTGGCACAAGTGCGATTGAAGTTTCCCTCCACCTGTCTGTAATTATTCTCTCAGCATCTGGTTTAATTTTTTTAAATTCAATATATGCAGATTCAATATCATTCTTTTCGAAATTTTTTATTATTCTGTTTTCGTACATTAGAATGCCACCATTTTCAGAAACAATTGGACCAGATGTTCCTATAAAAATTTTGAAACCCATGGTTACTGGTAGGACATTACCACTTATAAGTATCACTTTAATTCCTTTCTTCTCTAAATTTCTGAAGGCTCTTATTACAGAAATATTTATTCTTCTTGATTCATCTGTTATTGTTCCGTCTATGTCCGTGGCCACAGCCTTGAATACCATAATTTTGGTAAACTATAATAAATATTAAAATATTCATCCTTTAAGTGAAAAAGTTGACTAAAGGATATATTAAAAACAGGGCAAGTCAATGGATTAATGAATTAATAGAAAATGCAATTGAAATGGAGAGAGAAGATAATTTAAGGCTAGAAAAGAGATATATTTCCCTTATACTTGATATTTCAAGGCATTATAAAATAAGGATTCCAAATAAGAGATACATATGCAAAAATTGTAAATCATATCTAATTCCTGGAAAAAATGCAATTGTAAGGATAAGAAAAGGTAGAATAATAATAAAATGTATGAGATGCGGTAATATTAAAAGATTTAAAATTTAATAATCATTCTTCTTCAAAATTTTCCTGCTCTTCATCAGCAACAGTTTCAAGCTGGAAGTATACTGAAAGGCCATGAAGCGTTTCATATATTTTATCTGCAAACCAAATTGCATCGTCCACGGTGGCATTATTTCCCCAATCATAAACGAAATCGTACCACCCTGTAATAGGTCTAAAACCTAATCCCTCAAGGGCAGATACAACTTCAGATGGCTTTGCACCTTCGCTGTTGAATGTTACTTTGAGATACGTCTTCATATTATTTCAAAATTCGCTATTGCCTATTATTATATAAAAATTTCTTTTACCTAATCATTCTTGAATAATTCTAAAAAAAGTTGTAAATTCCTTTCTAAATTTAAATTCCTTATGAAAGTCAATCCTATTTTAACTTTTAACATATCATCCAGTTTATTGTGCATATCTGAACCAACGGAAATCGGTATTTCTCTATTTCTTATCAGTTTGAAAAATTCCTCAGAAAGATTGAAAAAATATTCGCTCAAGATTGTGTATATATCATTTGCATTTATTTCTATGAAAATTTTATGTGTTTCTAAAACATCGACGAATTCATCCATGTCCACATCTTTAAAATTTCTCATAATATTGTTATGTGCAAGGCCTATGGGCACATTTATTTTTTCCAATAAATCTATTAGCTTCCAGAAGGGGTATCCATCCCAGAGGGGATCTTGAACATATTCAAAAAGAATGTAATCCAAACTATTTAATTGATCAAATGGTAAGTTTTCCAAATCTGTTCTGGGCGAAAAATCTATTTCAACTGCTGATTTCAAATTGAATTCATTTTTTAACGAATTTAAAAAGGTAATGTAATCAAGAAGTTTATTTTTCTTTATAGATACTGTTTTTATTGTATCATAATGATCTGAAATACCGATCATTTTGAACCCATGGCTTTTTGCAAAATTTATTATATCTTCCACTGCATAGATACCATCAGAAAATTTTGAATGTATATGAAAATCTATTAATTCATTTTCCATAACAATTTAAGAACTTAATACACCATTATAAAGTTTTCACATATATGCGGAGGGCCGGATTTGAACCGGCGAATCCCTGCGGAAGCAGATCTTGAGTCTGCCGCCTTTAGCCTGGCTCGGCAACCTCCGCTTAAAAAATGGAAATGTAATTCTTTATTTTATTTTTTTCTTCTTTTATCAATTGATTGAATACTTTCGCTTACTTTTTCATTAAATTCATTTACAAGAGATTCAAGATCCTCCTTTATCTCAGATAAAAATTCTTTTAGTTTATCGTCTATATCATAAGTGATGTGATAGTATGTTGTATTAATCTTTGCAGAAAGAACATTTAAAAATGCAATTTTAGATTCAAGTTCTTCAAGAATTTTGGAAAGTTCGTTTTGTTTATCACCTATTGACTTAATTTCTAACTTCAAATTTTCTATTTCCCTGTTAATGTTTTGCAATTCTTCTGTTATTTGTTTTTTAGAAAGCATAGGCATTACTTTATCGTTATACTATTTAATAAATTTTTTTTAAAATTCAGGATTTGGTCTTATTAAAATCTAAAAAATTAATGGACTTGGCAAAGAAAAAATATGTTGCTGAGAAGAGGATATTCTCAACATAAAAAAGTTAATAAATTTATAGTTAAAGTAATGACCTATGACAGAATTAATTGACCATAAAACAAGAATTGCTGACCCCTGACCTTGTGGGCCCTCTATATTATTTAACAAACATTTTTAATGGTAAAACTGACATATATAAACTTGACAAGGAACTTAAAGTTGATTTTGATGATCCTGCCAATAGTTTATACTGCAGTAAAATTGGAATTTGTGTCCCTTGATTCTGTGGAAATTACAATTCTTGAGAAAGGTAAGGAATTTATAAAGCTTGGTATAAAGGAAAGAGATATTAAAAGAATCTATAAAAAACGTTGAACTTTTTGCAACACCAATTAAATTAAAAAAGTTCAGAATTCAGGGCCTGATGAATGAACTTGTTAAAAAGGACATATACCATTATAATTCTCCATCAGAATATAATGATATAAAGGTAATACTGATAGAATGGTGAATATATTCAGGTTTGTTGAAAAAAGAAGGTGAATATTTTATAATCTCTCCATCATAATTTTTATCCACAAAAATTTATTGTCATGCAATGTACTACCATTTTCAATTTCAATAAAATTTATATTTACAATACGATTATGGTAAGAGCAACTACATAATTTGGGCCCGTAGCTCAGCTCGGTAGAGCATCTGGCTTTTAACCAGGTGGCCGGGGGTTCGAATCCCCTCGGGCCCGTTGTTAGGTGATATAAATGAAAAAAGTAAATATAATGGAACATGAACTGGTTCCAGAACATTATCTATTATCTGAGGAGGAGGAAAAAGAGCTCCTGGATAAATTGCAAGTAACAAAGGACTCATTACCAAAGATAAAGAGAAGTGATCCTGCTATTAAAGTTCTTGAAAAAATTTATGGACCAATAAAGCCTGGAAGGGTGATAAAAATAGTTAGGAAAAGCCAAACATCAGGTAAATTTATTGCATATAGGGTAGTAGTTGAAGAATGAAAAAGTTTTTATATAGTAATGTTTAAGGAGATGGCAGAATGAATGAGATAATTGATGCGTTTTTCAAACAAAAAAGTATTGTTGGGCACCACATCGCGAGTTATAATGCTTTCATACCTACTATTGATAACCCAAACAGCATACTCCAACAAATTGTTGATTCAACCAAAGTAACTGAAGAAGATGAACCTGGAGAGCTTACATTGGATAAATCAAAAACTGGTGGCAAAATAATAAAAATAAGATATGGCAGAAAAAAAGAGAACGGAGAAATGGGACCACCAACCGTTTACATCTCAGTCGCAAGAGGCAGGGGCGGAAGCGATGCAAATAAAATAAATACGCCGATGGAGGCAAGGTTAAAGGATTTTACTTATTCGGCTGAGCTCGGACTCAGATTTACAGTGATAGAATGTGATGAAAATGGTGAAAGATGTCAGGAAAGCGAGCCAGAAGAGGTAAAGATTGGAGATTTACCCATAATGGTAAAAAGTAAAATTTGTGTACTTCATCCAGATAATATTGATCAGTATATAAATGAGAATTTAAGTAGAAATCTTAAGGTACCAGGAAAAAATGATAGCTATGAAGATAAACTTAGGTTCCTTGGTGAGGATCCTAAGGATCCTGGAGGTTATTTCATCATTTCCGGAACTGAAAGGGTATTGATCACTCTTGAGGATCTTTCACCAAATAGGATTCTTGTTGAGTACGAAGAAAAATATGATACGAAAGTGGAAACAGCAAAGGTTTTCTCTGAGAGAGAAGGCTATAGGGCACTTACATCCGTGGAAAAAAAGGTTGATGGAATTCTTGTAGTTTCAATACCAGTTATAAATGGAAGTATAGCATTAACCGTTCTGCTTAAAGCGTTAGGTCTTGAAAAAGATGAGGATATTTATAAACTCATAGTTAGCGACAGAAGAATGGAACCTATTGTTTTAGCCAATATAGAGGACTGTGAAAAAGAGGGAAATTACAGTGATGAGGGTATAAAAACAAAAGATGATGCAATAGAGTATTTAGAAAAAAGATTTGCAGCTGGTCAAGCAAAGGAATACAGAGAAAGGAGAATTTCCCAAATACTTGATAAAAATCTACTACCTCACCTTGGAGACAAGCCTGAGGATAGAATGAAAAAAGCCCTGTACCTCACGAGAATGGCAAAAGCTGTTCTTGAACTTCACTTCGACTTAAGAAAAGAGGATGATAAAGATCATCTTGCAAATAAAAGAATGAAACTTTCAGGAGATCTCCTTGAAGAACTTTTCAGGCAGTCGTTTGAAGCTTTATTAAAAGATTTAAAATACCATTTAGAGAGAACATACAACAGGAAGAAGGGTATAAAGTTAAAGGCTGCGGTTAGGCAGGATGTTCTTACTCAAAAAATACTCCATGCAATGTCTACAGGTAATTGGGTAGGTGGAAGGACTGGCGTTTCCCAATTACTTGATAGAACATCGCATATGAGTATGTTAAGCCATCTTAGAAGGATATCTTCGCCTTTAACAAGATCTCAGCCCCATTTTGAGGCAAGAGATCTACATCCTACACAGTGGGGGAGGATGTGCCCAAACGAAACACCAGAAGGCCAAAATTGTGGTCTAGTTAAAAATGCTGCTCTAATAATAGATGTTTCTGAAGATGTTCCTTCTGAAGAGGTATTGAAAGATTTAATGAGATTTAATGTTAAGCATTACGATTTTGATCCTGGAAACATGAGCAGAGTCTACCTGAACGGCGATCTTGTTGGATTTCATCCTAAGGGCCTTGAACTAACGAGAATCATAAGGGAAAAGAGAAGGAAGGGTGAGATTAATCCGAACGTAAATATAAGGTATGATGACACAACAAATGAAGTAATTATAAATTCTGACAGGGGAAGATTAAGGAGACCCTTGCTCGTTGTTGAAAAGGGTAACATAAAATATACTAATAAGCTAAGGGAAGGCATTTTAAATGGGTCAATAAACATAGATAACCTTGTTTCCTCTGGGGTAATAGAATGGCTGGATGCTGATGAAGAAGAAAATGCCTATATTGCCGTTTACGCTTACGACGTACCTGAAAGATGCCCAGTTTGTAATTCAATTCTTGGGAGGAATGATGTTATCTGGACAAATCTTGATAAAAGTGATCAGAATGTGGAACTTAAATGCAAATACTGCAACAACACATTCAAGGTTCCTAAATTAATTACGCCTGAGCATACTCACCTTGAAATCGATCCTAGCCTTATGCTTGGGCCAATTTCAGGATCAATTCCATTCCCTGATCATAATTCATCCAGCAGAATTACAATGGGTGCTGCAATGATGAAGCAGTCTCTTGGTCTTCCATGTTCGAATTACAGGAGGAGACCTGATACAAGGCAACATTTATTACATTATCCTCAGGTCCCTATAGTAAAAACAAGAAGCATAGATTTTGCAGGGTATAATGTAAGGCCTGCGGGACAGAATATGGTCGTAGCTATTTTATCATATCAAGGTTATAACATAGAAGATGCCTTAGTAATGAATAAGGCATCCATAGAAAGAGGTCTAGGAAGATCTACTTTCTTCAGAACATATCAGACCGAGGAAAGAAGATATCCTGGTGGTGAAGAGGATAAAATAGAAATTCCGACGCCGGATGTGAGGGGTGCAAGAAGTGAAGAATCATACAAATATTTAGAGGATGATGGCTTAATACCGCCAGAAACATCTGTGAAGGGTGGAGATGTTTTAATTGGAAAAACATCACCTCCTAGGTTCCTTGAAGAACAGCCCGGTTTGCTCGGGCCTCAGAAAAGAAGGGAATCTAGTATATCAATGAGACCGGAAGAAACGGGTATAGTGGATAGTGTAATGCTCACAACATCTGAAAACAACAACAGGCTTGTAAAGATAAAGGTAAGGGATCAGAGAATACCTGAATTAGGTGATAAATTCGCATCGAGGCATGGTCAAAAGGGTGTTTTAGGTGCAATTGTTCCTCAAGAGGATATGCCCTTTACAGAAGACGGAGTAATTCCTGATCTGGTTATAAATCCACATGCCATACCATCTAGGCTTACCATAGGCCATTTACTTGAAATGGTAGGTGGCAAGGTAGGCGCATTGGAGGGTAGATTTGTTGATGCAACTGTTTTCTCTGGTGAACCTGAACAAATGCTCAGAGAATCTTTGGAAAGGCACGGGTTCAAATATAATGGCAAAGAAACAATGTATGATGGCATAACAGGAAAGAAATTCCAGGCTGATATATTCATTGGGGTGATCTACTATCAAAAATTGCATCACATGGTCGGAGGAAAGTTCCATGCAAGATCAAGGGGCCCAGTGCAGATACTCACAAGGCAACCAACAGAAGGAAGGTCAAGGCTTGGTGGCTTGAGGTTTGGAGAAATGGAAAGGGATACCCTTATAGGGCATGGTGCTGCGTTGGTAATAAAAGATAGGCTTCTTGATCAATCTGATGGAACAATACTCTATGTATGCGGAAATCCAGATTGTGGTCATGTAGCCATATATGATTGGAAAAAGGGTAATTATAGATGTCCTGTTTGTGGAAACACCACAAACATTTACCCAATTGAAACAAGCTATGCATTCAAATTGATGAGAGATGAATTAATAAGTTTAGGGGTAATAATGAGAATTCAACTGGGTGATTTAAAATGATTGGCCCTGAAGTTCAAAAAAGGATTAGTTCATTAAGATTTGCTCTTCTTTCTCCTGATGAAGTTAGAAAAATGAGTGCTGTAAAGGTTACAACAGCAGATACATACGATGAGGATGGTTTCCCTCTAGACAGGGGTCTCATGGATCTTCATATGGGTGTTATTGAACCTGGATTGAGATGCAAAACATGCAATGGCAAGGTTGATGAATGCCCCGGTCACTTTGGGCATATTGAATTAGCAATGCCTGTCATACATGTTGGATTTGTCAAGGAAATTAAGGATATTTTGGAAGCAACTTGCAACAGCTGTGGGAGAATAAAATTGAAAGATGAGGAACTTGAAATTTACAGGCCAGTTCTTGAAAAAAGCATACTAAATGGCGAAGAGAGCCTTGAGGCTTTAGCCATGTCAAAAAAGATCATAGATGAAGCAGCACAGAGATCAGTTTGTCCACATTGCGGAGCTGAACAATATAAAATTACTCTTGACAAACCTACCACATTCAGAGAAAATGGAAGAAAACTTTCTCCTAAAGAGATTAGGGAAAGATTTGAAAGAATTCCTGATAAAGATCTAATATTTTTAGGTTTGAATCCAAATACTGCTAGACCAGAGTGGATGATTTTAACTGTTCTTCCTGTTCCACCTGTAAATGTTAGGCCGACTATTACACTTGAAACGGGTGAAAGAAGTGAGGATGATTTAACACATAAGCTCGTGGACATTATAAGAATAAATCAGAGATTAAGGGATAGCAAAGACAGCGGTGCTCCTCAGTTAATTATTGAGGACCTCTGGGAACTTTTGCAATACCATATAACCACATATTTTGATAACCAAACATCAGGTCTTCCACCTGCAAGGCACAGATCGGGTAGACCTCTAAAAACAATTGTTCAAAGGTTAAAGGGCAAGGAAGGAAGATTCAGATCAAACCTTTCAGGAAAAAGGGTGAACTTTTCTGCAAGGACTGTTATTTCTCCAGAACCTTTCCTCTCAATTAATGAGGTCGGCATTCCTGAAGAAGCAGCAAGGGAATTAACAGTACCTATTCCTGTAACGCCATTCAATATAGAGAAATTGAGGGAAATAGTAAGAAGGGGCCCAAATCCTAAGGGTGAAAAATACCTCCCTGGAGCTAATTATGTAATAAAACAGAATGAAAAAGGCCTTAAACAAAGAATAATGATAATGGAAAAGAATGCTGAGGATGTTGCAAATAAGCTTGAGGTAGGCTGGATCGTGGAAAGGCAGATGATGGATGGTGATGTTGTTTTATTCAATAGGCAGCCCAGCCTGCACAGAATGTCCATGATGGCACACCGTGTAAGGGTAATGAAAAACAGGACTTTTAGATTTAACCTTGCAGTTTGCCCTCCTTACAATGCTGACTTTGATGGTGATGAAATGAATCTTCATGTTCTGCAGAGTGAAGAAGCTAAGGCTGAGGCAAGGATACTGATGGCAGTTCAAGAGCACATAAGGTCGCCTAGGTTTGGTGGGCCTATCATAGGTGGTGTTCATGACCACATAACTGGATTATTCTTACTCACATACAAGAATCCGCTTTTCACAAAGGAACAGGTTTTGCACATTCTCTCATATGTTAATTACGATTCTTTACCAAAGCCTGTAATAGTTGATGGTAAAGAATATTACAGGGGCAAGGATATTTTTAGCTTAATCCTTCCAAAGGATTTAAACATGGAATACAAAGCAAAAATATGCGATGGCACAGGCTGTAAGGAATGTGTTTTTGATAAATGTCCTTATGATGCATACGTTATGATAAAGAATGGGCAGCTATTAACGGGAACAATAGATGAAAAATCCATAGGTGCTTTTAAAGGTGTTCTTCTTGATAGGATATCCAGAGATTATGATTCAGTAACTGCAGCAAAGTTCATAGATAACTTTACGAGGTTAAGTGTTGGTGTTATTTCCTATATGGGCTTCACAACTGGAATAGACGATACTGATATACCGGAGGAAACAAAAATACAGGTTGATGAAATATTGAACGATGCAATTGAAAGCACCAAGGCTTACATTGATGCCTACCAGAAGGGTATTTTACAATCTTTGCCTGGAAAATCACCTGAGGAAACTCTCGAGGACAATATAATGAGGGTTCTTTCAGATGCTCAGAAGAAGGCTGGTGAAATTGCAAGTAAACATCTGGGTATGGAGAACCCATCTGTTATTATGGCAAGATCTGGTGCAAGGGCTTCAATGCTTAACCTTTCTCAGGTTGCTGCAAACATAGGTCAGCAGGCCGTGAGGGGTAGAAGAATTAATAGAGGATACATAGGCAGAACATTACCACATTTCAAAAAGGGTGAACTGGGTGCATATGCACACGGTTATGTAAGAAGTTCATACAAAAAAGGTCTTACTCCACTGGAATACTTCTTCCACGCTATGGGAGGTAGAGAAGGCCTTGTGGATACTGCGGTAAGAACATCAAGGAGCGGTTACATGCAAAGAAGATTAATCAATGCACTTGAAGATTTGAAGGTGACAGAAAATGATGGCCTTGTTATTGATACTACTGATAACATAATACAGTTTGCATATGGGGAAGACATAATAGATCCAACAAGGTCCAAGCAAGGAAAAGCTGTAGACTATGATGCTGTATTTTCTAAGGCTCTGGGTGAGAGATTCTTCCTCCAGATAAGGGGTGGTAAATAATGCTTACCATTGTCTGGAAGGATAATGAAAAAAAATGGAAACAGTTGATTGAGAATCTACCAACAACCTACGGTGTTGATTTTCCAATACCTGAAGAAATTAAACCTCCATTTAAAGCATTTGTAACAATGGATGGATCAAATATTGATTATGCTGTTTATGTGAAAGATATTCTTCCTAAAACTGAAAAACCTAAATTATCAAGAAATACTAAGGGCATTCAGCATGTTCTACTCATTGAAAAAGTGGAAGAAGTTAAAATGCATGTTAATGAGATTGAACCTGTTGGAAAGAAACAAGGTACAAAGGTTCAAAAAATTTTATTAATAAATATAGAAGAAGAAGCGCCAAAAATACCTGTGAAATTCAAAGGTTATGATGATTTTGAAAATGCAATAATAGAAATTTTAAAAAATAAAAAAGAAAATTTGCCTGAATCTGTAATTAGAGAAATTGCTTCAAGATCTAAGAAATTTAAATTAAATAAAGAGGACTTGGAAAAAGTGGTTGAATTCACAATTCAAGAATATAAAAAATCGTCTGTTGATCCACATGAGGCTGTTGGAATTGTTGCAGCCCAATCCATTGGAGAGCCAGGCACACAGTTAACATTAAGAACTTTCCACTATGCTGGTGTTGCAGAGGTTAACATTACAAAAGGTTTACCAAGGTTAATAGAGATTGTGGATGCAAGGACAAAACCAAGCACGCCAACAATGGAAATATACCTTGAGGATGATATAAAGAAAGATCAGGAAAAAGTGGAAATTTTGGCAAAGAAGCTTGAAAGCACGAAAGTAATTGATGTTGCTGATGTTGAAATAAATGTTACAGAAATGACTGTGACCATTGTAATGGACAAGGAGAAGATGTCAAAGAGAAGAATTTCAAAGAACCAGATCTTGGAGGCAATTAAGAAAATGAAGCATCAGGGCACCACTCTTACAGAGGAGGGAGATAGCATAATTATTACACTTCAAGATCCTTCATATAAAAAATTATATCTCATTTCAGAAGATATAAAAAATTTGCTTGTATCAGGTATTAAGGGCATAGAAAGGGCCATAGTGAAATATGAAGAGAGCATTGGTGAATACAAAATATACACGCAGGGATCTAATTTAAAATCTGTCTTGGAACTTGAGGGTGTTGATCACAGAAAAACATATACAAATGATATTATGGAAATTTATGAAGTGCTTGGTGTTGAAGCTGCAAGGAATGCTATAATAGATGAAAGTATAAAAACGCTTGAAGAACAAGGTCTAAGCGTTGATGTAAGGCATCTTATGCTTGTTGCTGACATGATGACCTTTGAGGGAAATGTGGAAGCAATTGGCAGGCATGGTATTGCAGGCAAAAAGTCAAGCGTTCTCGCCAGGGCAGCTTTTGAAATTACTTCAAAGCACTTACTTCAGGCTGGACTTTTGGGTGAGAGCGATGAACTCAGGGGTGTTGCTGAAAATATAATTGTTGGGCAGCCCATTACTCTAGGCACAGGTGCTGTCAATCTAATATATAAATATCCTGAAAAAAAGAGGTGATATAAATGGATTTAGTAAAGGAACTAAAAAAAGCAATAGAAACTGGAAAAGTATATTACGGTCTTGATCAGGCCAGAAAGGCACTTAGAAAAAATGAGGCAAAGGTATTCATTGTTGCAAAAAACTGTCCGGACGAAGGGTTTAAAGGTCAGAAGATAGAGAATGTAAAGATAATACCATTTCAAGGAAATTCAAATGAGCTTGGTTCCATTTGTGGAAAATTGTTTGACATTTCAGTTGTTACAATAGTGGATCCAGGCGAATCAGCTTTCCAGAAAGATCAGTGAATAAATATGGGAACTATCAAGATAGATGAAAATATGCTTAGATATATTTCTACTTTTTACCAAGCGACTGGAGTTGATGTTTTAGACATAGCAGAGGATGATGAAAACATATTTTTTATTATTTATCCAGGATCATTAAGGAAGGCAATAGCTAATAATGGTGAGAACATAAAAAAATTGAAGGAAAAGCTCGGTAAAAATATTATAATTGTTGAGTACAGCGATGATCCTCATAGATTCATATACAACCTATTTTATAGATTCAATGTAAAAGAAGTAAACATAGATAAAATAGATGATGAGATGCGGGTATCAGTAAAGGTAGATCCTGGTCAGAAAGCCAGGGCCATAGGAAAAAATGGGAGAAATTTAAGGGTTACGAAGGACATACTTTCAAGGCATTTCAAGGTTACAAGCCTTTTAATTAAATAATTTTCATATTTTTTAATGCATCTTTAATTATTAAACCATGATCAAATGCTAGATCTGGTAATTTATTTAAATTGAATAATCTAATTTCAGAAGCATCATCACCAGCTTTTGGTGTACCTTCAATTTTTTCAATAAGGTATGCTATTGATATTGTATGCCCACGTGGATCCCTATCGGGTGATGAATATATTCCAACAATGGAAAGGATTCTTATTTCAATTGAAATCTCCTCCCTAATTTCCCTTGTGATCGCTTCTTCAACAGTTTCACCATATTCCACAAAGCCACCAGGAAGGGCGTATTTATCTTTGAAAGGATCATTTTTTCTTTTTATTAATAATATTTTATTACTTTCTATCAAAACACCATCCACAGCTATTGAAGGAACCTTATACGGCCTTTTAATATAATAGGATAGAACATCGTTGTATTTCTCATATGTTTCCATGAGCTCTTTTCCAAAATCTGTTAATTTTGTTTCACCTCTTGGACTTCCTCCTCTTTTTGTTTCTATTATTTTTTTCCCCAAGCGTTCTTCCACTTCCCTTATCTTTCCCCATCCATTTCTATAAGACATATTAAGTTCATTAACAGCTTTAGAAAGATTTTCAAAAATGGAGATATTTTTCAGGAGAAGATATAAACCTTCACCCATCACATAATTTCCCTTTTCATCCTCAAACCAAAATCTGAATTTAGGTATCATTATTATTGCATGAAACTTCTTATTAAAAAAATTTTTGAATACATAAAAATATTAAACCATGTAATAATAACGTGGTAAAATGCCCACCATTGATGAAGAAATAAAAGAGATTGAGGAAGAAATACGCAAAACTCAATATAATAAGGCTACTGAACATCACATAGGAAGATTAAAGGCAAAGTTGGCAAAGCTTAAAGAATTAAAGGAGACAGCAAAGAAATCATCAGGCACCCTGCCTGGAGTTAAAAAAACTGGAAATGCAATGGTATCGCTTGTAGGATTCCCCAGCGTTGGAAAAAGCACATTATTCAATGAGCTTACAAATGCCAATAGCGAAGTTGGAGACTATGATTTCACAACAATTAATGTTATACCAGGCATAATGGAATACAAAGGTGCAAAAATTCAAATTTTGGATCTTCCAGGTCTGATAGAAGGTGCAGCTAAAGGTCGAGGAAGAGGTAAAGAGGTACTTAGCATTGTTAGAAATTCCGATCTTATTATGGTAGTTACTGATGTTTCAAATCCAGATCCTGAACCTTTAATAAGGATGCTCCATGAGGCCGGAGTTAGATTAAATAAGAGAAGACCAAGGCTTTTTCTTGTTAAAAAGGACAGGGGTGGATTAAACATCCAGAAAACTGTTTCAATAGACATAGATGATGATCTTATAGAATCAATATTAAGGGAATTCAGAATAGTAAATGCTGATCTTATAATAAGAGACAAAATAGATATTGACGATTTAATAGATTTCCTTTCGGGAAACAAGGTTTACATACCTGGAATTTTCATCTTAAACAAGATAGATGAACAGAAAGATTTCAAGAATGAATTTAAAGTATTAAATGAAAAATACGGTTTCATTCCAATTTCAGCAAAGGAAAAGATAAATTTAGATATGCTAAAGGAAGGAATTTATGACGCCCTAGATTTCATTACAATTTATCTTCAACCTCCAAATAAGGAAAAGGAAACAATGGTAATAAAAAGATATTCCACTGTTGAAATGGTCTGCAGGGCCATACACAAAGATTTTGTTAAAAATTTTAGATATGCTATAGTTAACGGTCCTAGTGCAAGATATCCAAACCAGAGAGTTGGTTTGGATCATGTTCTTGAAGAAAATGATACTATTTCAATTTATATTAGGAAAAATTAATGTTTTATTATAAATTTATTCAAATTTTCTGGCTTTTCCCATGTTACTTTTACTTCTGCAACATTTGCAAGTGGATGCGTTGTTCTGCAAATTTCTATTAATTCCTCAATCCTGTTTTTTTCACCCTCGAAGACTGCTTCAACATCCCCATTGGCGAGATTTCTTACCCATCCATTTACTCCCAATTTTTCAGCATTTTCCTTTACAAATGCTCTGAAGTAGATGCCCTGTACGTGACCAACAAATATGACATGAGCTCTATCCATATTTACAGTTATGAAATTTAACAATAAAAATTTATACACTTTTTCTTTATACTTTAATATGGCAAAGTATCTTGTAACTGGTGGGGCAGGTTTTATAGGGTCTAATTTAGTTCATAAGCTAATCAAATCTGGCCATGATGTAACCGTGGTGGATAGCCTCCATACAGGTTCAAAAAATTTAATTTCAGATCTAAATGTTAATTTTTACCAAATGCGTGTTGATGAATATTTCCATGAGAGAATGTGGAAAGATTTTGATGGCATATTCCATTTGGGCAAGCCATCATCAACACCAATGTATAAGGAAAATAGAGAGAAAATAAATGAAAGTGTAAATGGGACAGTAAGTGTTCTTGAGATGGCAAAGGAGATGAATGCAAAGCTTGTCACCGCATCATCAAGTTCACTATACAATGGTTTAGAACCACCTCACAAGGAATCTATGATAATACAACCAACAGATTTTTATACGGAAGCAAGATTGATAGAAGAAAGGCTTGCCAAAGTATATGAAGATCTCTATGGTATAAAATGGAATGCTATGAGATTTTTTTCCGTATATGGACCAAGAGAAGAATACAAAAAAAATTTTGCCAATTTGATTTCACAGTTTATATGGTCATTCAATAGAAATGAAAGACCAGTAATTTATGGTGATGGTTCACAAAAAAGAGACTTCATTTTTATTGATGATGTTGTAAATGCCCTTATCTTGGCTATGAAATCTAACCATAATGGAATTTTTAATGTTGGAACAGGAAAATCATATTCTCTAAACGATGTAATAAAAATATTAAAAAATAAGATGGGAAAAGATATAGAACCTAGGTACATAGAAAACCCTGTTAAGAATTACGTCATGGTTACTTTAGCTGATACTAGCAAATCAAAAAAATATTTAAATTTCGAGGCGAAAATGAACATTGAAAATGGCATTGAAAATACTATTAATTATTACAAAGGGTTGAATTTTTAAATAAGTAACGTATTCAAGTATTCATGGAAGAGAAAACGGTATGCCCTTACTGTGGAGTAGGCTGCAATGTTATTGTGATCTCGGATAGAAAGAGAATATTAAACATAGTCCCATCAAAAAGGGAAGATATAAATTATGGAACATTGTGTATAAAAGGATGGAAAGGGTTCTATTATGTTCAAAATGATAAGAGGCTAAAAAAGCCATTAAAAAAAGTGAATGACAATTTTGTAGAAATTTCATGGGAAGAGGCTATTGATCTTGTTGTAAAAAATCTTAAAAATATCATGGATAAGTACGGTCCTGGTGCACTCGCATTTCAGGCCAGTGCTAAATGTACAAATGAAGATAATTATCTCATGCAAAAACTTGCTAGACAGGTATTCCATACAAACAATGTAGATCATTGTGCAAGAAGCTGCCATGCAAGCACTATAGAGGGACTAATATCCACTTTTGGAAGTGGTGCTATGACCACATCAATAAGGGATATTAACAATGCTGATCTATATTTTGTAATAGGATCAAATACCACAGAGCAGCATCCCATAATAGGGTCAAGGATAATAAATAATGTTAGAAATGGTAAAAAGCTAATAGTTGCGGACCCAAGAAAAATACAACTGACAAATTTTGCAAACATTCATTTAAGGCATATACCTGGCACTGATCTTGCTCTTCTAAATTCGATTGCCTATGTAATAATTGATAAGGGCCTGTATGATAAAAAATTCATTGAGGAGAGAACTGATGGATTTGAGGAATTTAAGCAAATAGTTGAATTTTATGATCCTGATAGGGCCTCTAGGATAACTGGTGTTGAACCAGAATTAATAGAAAAGGCAGCAGTAATGTACGCTTCATCAAAATCCATAATCTTTTATGCCATGGGAATTACTCAGCATACGCAGGGAACTGAAAATGTACAAGCTATAGCGAACCTTGCCATGCTCACAGGCAATGTAGGTAAATCTGGCACAGGTGTTGCACCCCTGAGAGGCCATAATAATGTGCAGGGTTCAAGTGATATGGGTGCACTGTGTGATTTTTTGCCAGGGTATAGAAGAGTGTACGATGACCAGGGCAGAGCAATTTTTGAAAATGCATGGAATTGTAAAATTTCTTCTAAACCAGGGGTTTCATTAACAGAAATGTTTGAATATGCATTGGATGGAAAGATAAAAGGTATGTACATCATGGGTGAAAATCCAGTTCTTTCCGAACCTGAAAATGATAAAATAAAAATGGCTCTTTCAAAGCTTGATTTCCTCGTTGTTCAGGACATATTCATGACGGAAACTGCAGAATATGCTGACGTAATACTTCCAGCTTACAGTTTTGCAGAAAAATTGGGAACATTTACAAATACTGAGAGAAGAATTCAATTAATTAGACCTTTTATGGATCCTCCAGGAAATGCTAGAAATGATTGGGAAATATTTCAGCTCATAGCGGGAAAAATGGGATATACCTGGGAATACAAAAATTCTGAGGATATAATGAATGAAATATCATCTCTCGTGCCACAGTATAAGGGCGTTAATTATAAATGCCTTGAAAATGGTGGTGTACAATGGCCTGTTATCAATTGCCAATCAACAGAAATCATGCATAAGGAAAAATTCACAATTGGCAAAGGTAAATTCAAGCCAGCATACTGGGAAAAACCATTGGAATTTTATGATGAAGAATATCCTTTCATATTAACAACAGGAAGGATCTATTACCAATTTCATACAGGTACAATGACGAGAAAGATCAACATTCTTGAGAGGGAAGCTCCGGAAGCTTTCGTGGAAATAAACACTGATGATGCAAAATCTTTAGGAATTAGAAACAATGAAGTAATAAAATTAATATCAAGGCACGGTAGCCTCGATGTTAAGGCAAGAGTGACGGACATTGTCCCTAGGGGTATAGTATTTATGCCTTTTCATTATTATGAGGCATCTGTTAACAAAATAACTAATTCAAATCTTGATCCTACAGCCAAAATTCCAGAGTTGAAGGTAACCGCGGTAAGAATAGAGAGGTGTTCAGCATGATGTTCAAAATATCTAAGAAAAATTTTCAAAATTATGTGGATTTTCTTATTGGTAAATATGAAGTATGGGGCCCAAAAAAAATAGGTAGTGATTATGTTTTCTCAAAATTAAATAATGGTCAAGAATTTGAAGATGTGAGAACAGTTCTTAGCCCCAAGGATCTCATATATCCTCCAAATGAAAAATTATTTGAAGACAATTTTAAAGAAATTATTGTTTTAGGTGTGAAATCCTGCGATTATAGGGCATTTAAGATGCTGGATGATGTTCTTGGCATTGACTCTAACTATTCAATGAGGAGAAGAGTTGTGCACATGTTCAATTTTGTGTGCACTGAACCTTGCAAGTTTGGCTTTTGCACTACATTTTACGGGCCAAGACTAGAAGAATATGAAATGCAGTTCACTGATATAGGTGATTATTACCTAATTGAAACAAATGATTTAAGATTTGTAAATGATCTTTTTGAAAAAGCAAGTGACGATGATCTTAAAATTGCATTAGAAAAATCAAAAAATGTTTATAAAAAAATGCAGAAATTGAATATGGATAAATTAAGTGAAAAAATTGGGTGGGAAAATCCACTTTGGAAAGAATTTTCACAAAGATGTATTTCATGTGGTGCTTGCAATTTTGCATGCCCAACATGCTTTTGCTTCGATGTGTATGATGAAAATGATAGATATAGAGAGTGGGACTCATGCATACTTGCAGGATTTTCAAAACTTGCTGGAAATGCAAATCCAAGGCCAACACTTGACCTCCGCTTAAGACAGAGATTCTTGCACAAGCTAAAATTCCATTATGAAAATTTTAATTATTATCTCTGCACTGGGTGCGGAAGATGCATCGAAATATGCCCAGTAAATATTGACATAAGAGATGTTATAAGGAGCGTGAATCCATGAATCCTATGCTTCCTTTAAAATCAAAGATTCTTGATTTATGGGACGAAACGGATGATATTAAATCATTTCTTATTGAAGATGTTATTAACAAGAAACCTTTGCCCGGACAGTTTTATGAACTTTCCTTAAGTGGCCTTGGTGAAGTTCCAATTTCCTTTGCAAGTTGGGAGGATGGTCTTCTTTTTAGCATAAAGAGAGCTGGTAAAATAACTGAATACTTGCATAGAATGAAAAAGAATGATGAAATAGGAATTAGAGGGCCATATGGCAAGGGATTTCCCATCACAGATAAATTTAAAGTACTTATTGCCGGAGGCATAGGATTACCACCTGCAAGATCTGTAATAGAGCACTCTCTTTCCAATAGTGATAATAAAATACAACTTCTTTATGGCGCGAGATCACCTAGAGATCTTGTTTACAAGGAATTATTGAATGAATGGAAGAAAAAATTTGATGTCAAGATTACTGTTGATGTTGCAGATGATAATTGGTCAGGCCATGTGGGTGTAGTAACAAAAATATTCAATTATATTAAAAATACAGATTCATTCTTTTACATTATAGGGCCAACAATAATGATGAAATTCGCAGTCATGGAACTTAAAAAAATGAATGTGCCTGATGAAAATATTTTCCTTTCAATGGAAAGGAGAATGAAATGCGGTATTGGAATATGCGGTCATTGTAATATAGGTAAATATTATGTTTGCAAGGATGGTCCTGTGTTTAATTATTCTTTGATAAAAGATATTCCAGAATTGTTTTTCTAATTACAAAATTTTAAAATATCCTTCATTTTTATGTGTTTTCATGGATGTGGATGTTTTAAATAAATTGAGGGATATTGTTGGAGAAAAGCATGTTTTGAATAAAAAAGAGGATTTGATTCCATACATGAAGGATGCTTCTTTCTTTGAAGGTGCTGAACCAATAGCTGTTGTACTTCCTGGAAATGTTGATGAAGTTTCAAAAATAATGAAATTCTGCAATGATAATTTAATACCTGTTGTTGTAAGAGGTGGTGGATCCTCCTTAACAGGTTCTTCAATTTTGAAGGGGGAGGGCATTATACTTAGCATGGCAAGATTTGATAAAATTCTTGATTTAAGTGTCGAAGATAGGTATGTTATCGCTGAAGCAGGAGTAAAGCTAGATGTCCTTAATTCATATCTTAATAAATATGGATTCTTTTACCCACCAGATCCTGCTAGCTCCATATCTGCAACTGTAGGTGGATCTATAAATACAAATGCAGGTGGCCTCAAGGCTGCAATGTACGGAGCAACAAAGGAATGGGTACTCGGCCTTGAAGTGGTTCTTACTGACGGAACAATAATACAAACAGGTGGGAAAGTATTGAAAAGATCAATAGGATATGATTTAACTGCCCTATTTATTGGAAGTGAGGGTACATTGGGTGTAATAACAAAGGCAATTTTAAAAATCACAGCTCTTCCTGAGAAATATGGCAGGATAATGGTATATTATAAGTCAATATCAGAGGCTGGAAGAGCAATAGCAAATTTAAAAAATAAAGGTATTACACCTCTGATTGCAGAGTTCATGGACAAGATATCCATGGATTCTATTACCCATGTTCATGGATTAAAATTCCCAGAAAATGCTGAATATCTTCTCCTTATAGATATTTCTTCAACAGAAGAATCACTTGATAGAAAATTAAAAGATGCATATGATATAATAAGTAAAACTGATAATATTGGAATTAAAATCACCACAGACAAGAATGAGATGGATGCAATGTATCAGGCCAGAAAAGGCCTATATTCATCGCACCTAAATGAAAGATCTTCGCCCAATGAATATGTTGTTATAGCTGACATTGTCGTTCCAACATCAAAATTACCAGATTCTCTAAAAGAAATAAAAAATAAAATTGAGGAATATAATCTAAAAGTAGCTCTTTTTGGTCATATAGGTGATGGTAATATCCATGCTAATATATTTGCAAATATAAATGATAAAAATCACATGGAAAGAGTAAATGCATTTATGATGGACCTTGGCCGTATAGCTCTAGAACATGAAGGCTCAGTATCTTCAGAACATGGTATTGGAATGGAAAAAATTGACCTCTTAAAGGAAGAGTTTAAATTTAAAAAATCTGAAAGGAACCTGGATATAATGAAATCTATAAAAAATATTCTTGATCCAAATAATATTCTGAACAGGGGGAAACTGTTCTAATGTCAATTCTTGATGACCTTGACCTGGAAACATCAAAATGCATTAGTTGCACATTTTGCGAAAGTGTTTGCCCAACATTGCAGGCCAGTGATTACAGGGCAATATTTGGTGCAAGGGGCAGAGTTTTGCTTGCAAGAGAAATGGTAAAGGAAATAAGGAATCAAGGTAAAAGTTCTTTGGATGTCTCGGATCCATTTTATTCATGCCTTGACTGTTACGCATGTTTTAATGTATGCCCTGCAGGTGTAAATGCTGGCCATGTGAGCGAAATGGCAAAATCATTGATCACTCATAAAAAATTTTTGAACAAAAACCAGGAGAAGCAGGTGGCTAAAATGATCATTACTTCGATAATGAAATTCAATTCGCCCCTTGGCTTAAAAAATGAGATAAATTCCTGGTCTTATGGTTTGCATTTTGATGAAAATTCCGATTATCTACTCTATACTGGAGGAATGTATCAGCTCATGGCCTATAGCAAGATTCTTTCCGAATTGGAAAGAAAATTCAAAAATGAAACAATAGAAAAAATTGCTGAAATTATTTCAAAATATCCATCCATAATAAAATTAACCCATCCAATGTATGATGATAATCTAAAAAAGAGAATGGATAATATTTTAAAGAGCATTTATAATCTCCTTAAGGCAGCTGGGATTAAGTTCAAATATATTGATGATGAACCCTATCCTGGATCATTCCTTTATGAATTAGGCTACATTGATGATTTCATCGAATATGGAAAAAGATTAAAGGATCTTTTCATCAGGAATAATGTTAAAAATATCATTACAATAGACCCTCACACTTACGAAATACTGAAGGCCATTTATCCAAAATATATTGAAGGATTTAATTTTAATGTTTACCATTATCTAGATTTTTTGGATAATTTAAATTTTAGCAAGGGCAATGAAAATTTGGTTTACCATGAACCTTGCCACTTTTCAATGCATAAGGAAAAATATAATGAACCAATTAAGTTCATATGCAAATTGGGTGAAATAAAATTCCCTGAAAGGCATGGTAACACGAGCTACTGCTGTGGTGGGCCTGCTGAATTATTATATCCAGATCTTTCAAGTTCTATTTCCAATAAAAGATTTAATGAACTCAAAAATACAGGTGGAGATAAAATAATAACCGCCTGCCCTATATGCTTTGCAAATTTATCCAAGGATGATACAGTTTTTGATCTTGCAGAGATACTTGAAAAAAGATTAAATAAAAATATTAATTTCTAATCATGTGGAAAGATTCAAAAAAGGTACTTTGAAATATATAATTCTAATGATCTTAAATACTGGTCCTAAGGGAGTATATGATATAAAAAAATATATTAAAGAAATAAGCTTTGGTTTTTATAATCCTAGCACAGGTGTTCTATACCCTAATTTAAAAAATATGCTGAATGAAAATTTAATAAAGGAAACTAATGTAAAAGGAAAAAGAAAGTTTGTTCTCACAGATGAAGGAAAAAAAATTGTTGATGAAAATATAAAAAAATGGAAATCAATATTTGAAAGAAGGTCTAAAAAATTTGAAAAAATGGACCAGATAAGGGATATAATTCAAAAAATAATGAAAAATATTATTTTAATGGATGATGAAAGATTTGAAAAAAATTTTGAAAAAATCATTGAAATAATCAACGATGCAAATAAAAAAATAGAGAATTTATGATCATTCTTCGAAGCCGTACTTTGATACAATGAATACTATGATAATCATGATTACATCAAATATGAAAAGATAAAATAGATCATTGATTATTGAAGACCATTGAATCGATCCCTGAAGCACTAACACCCTCATGGAATTTGCCGCCCATGAAATCGGGTTGTAATTTACAACATTTTTAAGCCATGATGGCATTATTGCAGATGGGAACATTGCTGTACTTGCAAACATTAATGGTAAATTTAATAAATTCGTAATAGCCATGAGTGTTTCCATTTTTTTAACTCTTATAACTATTACTGAGAATAAACTAGAGAAGCCCATAATAAGCATTGAGAGTATAAGGAAAAGTAGAAGCAAATCTAGAATATTAAAAGATGATGATAGAACTAAGCCATTTGGAACTAAAATAGCTATTAATAACAAAATTGATGATTGAACTATCGCTTTAACCATGCTGGAAAATACTTTGGATAAAATTATTGAATCCCTTGGAATTGGAGCAACTATTAGCTTGCTCAAATAACCAAATCTCCTGTCCCAGATTATTGACATACCTGAAAACATTGCTGAAAATAGGCCCATGATTGCAAGCATTCCTGGAGTTAGAAACGAAATATAATTTTTGGCTCCCATAAAAAATGAATTCATGATGAGAGAACTTCCACCGGGTATGTTTGAAGGTATTAGTTTTGTTATATCAAAAGCGCTGCCGAATAGAAGAATCCAAAATAAAGGTTGAATTAAAGTGATGAATAATTGAACAGGATTTCTTATCCATTTTTTTAATTCCCTTGAAGTGAGTGAAATCCTTGCACCCATTTACCTCGCCCTCCTTATTGCACGCATTGTCCTCATGATTTCTTCCTCGCTCTCATGTTCTCGCATTTCCTTTCCAGTGTATTTTATAAATACTGAATCAAGGCTCGGTTTTTCCACTCTAATGCGCTGTATTTTAAGCCTGTTTTCATAAATTTTCTGGAACAATTTTGGTAAATATACTTCACTCTCGGGTACCTTGAATCTAATTGTCTTATTATCCATCATTGAAATATCGCTAACATCGTTTAGAATATTTTTAAATAATTCTGGATTATCTACAACAATGTCAACAACATCAAACCCTACCTTGGCCTTGAGCTCTGATGGTGATCCTTCCACCACTATTTTTCCATGGTCTATTATTCCTATCCTGTCACATAAGGAATCCGCCTCCTCAAGGTAGTGCGTTGTAAGAAAAATAGTAATTCCATATTCTTTTCTTAATTTTGAAATATAGTCCCACATTTTTGCCCTTGTTTGTACATCTAAACCGAGAGTGGGCTCGTCGAGAAAAAGTATCTCCGGGTTATGAATCAAACCTGTAATAAGATCCAACCTTTTTCTCATTCCACCTGAATAAGTTGAAACGTAACGGTCCTTTGCTTCATAAAGATCCACTAGCTTCAATAATTCATTTGCTCTTTCTCTAGCATCATCCTTTGGAATGCCATAAAAACTTGCCTGTAATTCTAGATTCTCAATTCCCTTGAGATCATCATCAACAGAAAGATCCTGAGGAACAAGACCGATCATCTTTCTAACTTTTGCCTGATCCTTTATTACATCAAGACCATTTATTATCGCATTACCGGATGTCGGTTTTATCATTGTTGTTAGCATCTTGACAGTTGTAGTTTTTCCAGCACCATTAGGTCCTAAAAAACCGTAAATTTCTCCTTTCTTTATATTAAGGTTTATGGAATCGACTGCCCTTATTCCACCTTTGTAAATTTTTACTAAATTCTCTACATGTATTATATCCATAGTTGGTCACTTTTTATATCGATATATCTAAATGGTATTTAAAATTAATCCTGATATGCCTCCTCATCAAATTCTGCTTTATCTTGACCCTGCATTTCCTCAGTGTGGGAGATTCTTATTCCCATTACATGATCTATGATGAATAAAATTAAGAATGTTACTAAGAAAGCATAAATGGATAATGAGATATCTGCGATAAATTCCTTGAAGAAAAACATGCCATTTCCAAATAATGCACCTGTAGCACCTATGCTTGCAAAAAGACCTAACATTAAAATCCCAGTGAATCCATCCATTCCATGAACACCCCATACATCCATCGTATCGTCCCAACCCATTTTATTCTTGAACCTTATTGCAAAATATGAGACAAGAGAACCTACTATACCGAAAAGCATTGCTACTTGCAATGAAACATATCCTGCTGCTGGGGTGATGATCACAAGACCTGCAAGTGCTCCTGTCATGAAACCGACTGAGCTTGGCTTTTTTCTAAATGCAATATCAAGGAAAAGCCAAGTTACAGATGCGAAAGCTGCAGATATCTGCGTATTTATCCATGCAAGCACTGCAATACTGTTCATGCCTAACGCACTTCCAGCATTGAAACCAAACCATCCGAACCAGAGAAGACCCATACCGAGAATAATCAATGGAATGTTATGAGGCATTTTTTCCTGATATTTTCTTTTTCCTATATATAATGCAGCAGCTAGAGCTGAAAATCCAGCACTTGCATGAACTACAATTCCTCCTGAAAAATCAAGAACGCCCCACTGCTGGAAGATACCATTTCCCCAAATCATATGTGCTATTGGAACGTAAACCAGAAAGAACCAAGCTGTGAGAAAAACAATAAAGGAATTGAACTTAAACCTATTTGGAAATGCACCTACAATAAGAACTGGAGTAATAACTGCAACCATCATCTGGTATATCATAAAAGCAAGGTTTTCCTGACCCATAATAGTATTAATGTTAATGTTATAAAGAAAGAAATATTTAGAAGATCCAAAAAAACCACCTAATATTCCAGTATTTGACGAAAATATAAGAGAATAACCGAAAAGTATCCATAGTATCGATAACCAACCTAAAGAAAACATTGTTTGCATCATTATTGCAACTGCACTCCTCTTTCCTGCAAGACCACCATAAAACATTGCCAGACCAGGGGTCATTATCATTACTAAAAATGCAGAAACTAATAAGAACAAAATGTCTGTAGAAGTGAACATTTAGTCACCTTCAAAAATCTATAAATGCAACAAAATTAATAAAGTTTTCAAAGGGACTTAGTAAAGTTGCTCACCTTTGATACTATTATGTTTTTCGGTCAATTTATCATCAGACTACCTCTTTAATTATTTGAG